>Ga0070740_10001150_pt1 | contig 39113 bp, 34 predicted proteins | sample Coa_R2_FD_67286 | JGI IMG/M metagenome (GOLD analysis project Ga0070740, IMG submission 67286) | Surface soil microbial communities from Centralia Pennsylvania, which are recovering from an underground coalmine fire - Coalmine... | ecosystem: Environmental > Terrestrial > Soil > Unclassified ... | reverse complement strand
AGGTCCGGCGCGCCGTTTCTGCTGCTTCCTCGGCCGCCTTTCGGCCGTGGCACAAGGCGGTCGCCTCTGTCGCGAGAACTTTCTTTGCATCGTTCAGGTCTGCGCCCTTCAGTTTTTCCAGACGCTGCACCTCCTGCTCCGGCACGTCGGTGAACAACCGCAGGAAGCGTCCCACGTCGCCATCTTCCGTGTTGCGCCAGAACTGCCAGTAGTCATAGGGGCTGCGCATTTCGGCGTTGAGCCAAACCGCACCGGCTGCCGTCTTGCCCATCTTGGCGCCCGATGCAGTCTGGATGAGGGGCGACGTCAGGCCGAACAGCTCGGCATTTTCGATTCGCCGCCCCAGGTCGATACCCGAGACGATGTTGCCCCATTGGTCGGATCCGCCGCACTGCAGGCGGCAACCAAAGCGGCGGTAAAGCTCGACAAAATCGTAGGCCTGCAGAATCATGTAGTTGAATTCGAGGAACGACAGCGGCTGGTCGCGTTCGAGCCTGAGCTTCACGCTGTCGCGCGTCAGCATCTGGTTGATCGAAAAATGGCGCCCCACATCGCGCAGGAACGGAATGTATTCCAGTTTGTCGAGCCATTCCGCGTTATCGACCATGATGGCGCCGGTTGGACCGCTGTCGAATGACAGGAACCGCTCGAACGTCGTTCGGATGCCGGCCTTGTTCGCATCGAGCTGCGTCTGGGTCAGCAGCTGGCGGGTCTCGTCCCGACCGGAAGGATCGCCGACCTTGCTCGTACCGCCGCCCACGACAACGATCGGCTTGTGGCCGGCTTGCTGAAGGCGGCGCAACGTCATGATCTGTACGAGATTGCCGACGTGAAGGCTTGGCGCCGTGCAGTCGAAGCCGATATAGGCCGTGACGACGTCCTTCTGGAGCAGCGCATCCAGGGCGTCCGGTGCCGTGCAGTCAAAATAGGCGCCGCGCCGCACGTAGTCGGCAAGAAAACGGGATTTGAATCGGTGTGCGACGGCGGTCATTGTAAGGTCTTTCGCAGAAGGGCGGGTCTTTAGCACAGATGCCGGAAATCCTAAAAGTCATCGGACTGATGAGCGGAACCTCGCTTGACGGCATTGACGCCGCGCTGCTGGACACCGATGGCGAAGACGTTGTTGTGCCCGGACCGGCCCTCACCTCGCCCTATGATGCGGCAACGCGAGCGATGCTGTTCGCTGCGATCGAGGAAGCCCGGGACGTAGCGGCCGGCGCACCGGTTCCCTATTCGATTCGTGAAGCTGAACGCCGTCTGACCGAGTCTCATGCCGATGCGGTGATCGCCCTGGTGAAAAAAGCAGGGCTTCACCCACGCGATGTGGCGCTGATCGGTTTCCACGGCCAGACCATCCTGCACCGGCCGGCACAGCATTGGACCTGGCAAATCGGCGATGGCGCGCTGCTTTCGCGCCTCACCGGCATAGATGTCGTGAACGATTTCCGGTCCGCCGATGTGAAGGCGGGCGGACAGGGCGCACCGCTGGTGCCGCTTTATCATGCGGCCTTGGTCGCGGCAGCGAAGAAGCTCACCGAGCCGGTCGTTCTCGTCAACATCGGCGGCGTGGCGAATGTCACCTATGTTGGCATCAACGAGATTCTCGCCTTCGATACCGGGCCAGGCAACGCGCCGATTGATGATTGGGCGAAGCTGCATACGGGCAAGCCGGTGGACGAATCCGGGGCACTGGCAAGACGCGGCCGCGTGCACAACGACGTGCTCGACCAAATGCTGGCGAACAAATTCTTTGACAAGACGCCGCCAAAGTCGTTGGACCGCATGGATTTCAACATGGATGCGGTGAAGGGATTGTCGGCGGAAGATGGCGCGGCCACGCTCACGGCTTTCACCGCGGCCAGCATCGCCAGGGCGCGCGCGCATTTTCCAGAACCGGCCAATGAATGGATCGTCTGTGGCGGCGGCCGGCACAACCCCGCAACCATGGATCAGTTGCGTGCGCGGCTGAACGTGCCGGTGATGGCGGCCGAAGATGTGGGCTGGCGCGGCGATTTCATCGAGGCCGAGGCGTTTGCCTATCTGGCGGTGCGTTCCGTGCGCGGATTGCCGCTCAGCCTGCCTTCGACCACCGGTGTCCGCCAGCCGATGACGGGCGGCAAATTGCATCGCGCAAGCTAGCGGCCCTCATGCGAACCGCTGGTGCGCCGCTCGACATATTCCTTCACGGCTTCCACGACTTCGGCTTCGTGATTGTCGAAGAAATGGTTGGCGCCCTCGATCTTCTCGTAATCGATCTTGATGCCCTTCTGTGACCGCAGGCGATCCACGAGTTTCTGTACATCCGCTTCAGGCACAACCTGGTCCTTTGTGCCATGCACGATAAGACCTGACGCCGGGCACGGCGCGAGGAAATTGAAGTCGTACATGCTGGCCGGCGGCGCGATCGAAATGAAGCCGGTGATTTCCGGCCGCCGCATCAGGAGCTGCATCCCGATCCAGGCTCCGAACGAGATGCCGCATACCCACACGAACGACGGATTTGGATAAAGCGTGTTCATCCAGTCCAGCACTGCGGCGGCGTCGGAAAGCTCGCCCGCGCCGGCATCGAAAGTGCCCTGGCTGCGGCCGACGCCGCGGAAGTTGAAGCGCACCGCCGTGCAGCCCATGCCGTGGTACATGTGAAAGAGATCATAGACGAGCGGATTGTTCATGTTTCCGCCGAACTGCGGGTGCGAGTGGAGCACCAAGGCCATGGGAGCGCCCGGGATCTTCTGGCGCTGGTAGCGAACCTCTATGCGGCCGGCGGGACCCGGCAGGATGATGTCAGGCATGGAGGGTGACTCTTTCGGTCACAACCGCCGATCTGGCGGTAATACAGGCAAGATGGGTGGCTTTCATCCTGGTGCAATTATCAATAATTTCGTTAAGAAACAGGTGGTTAGAGACATACGCGGGTGCGGCACGGCGATTACTTGACCATCCTGCTCAAGAATTTTATATCCAGAACAAGAAAATTGCCCAGTGCAGCCAAGGCTTGGCCGCCTGTTTACACCGAAGCGGCCCCTGAAAAGCAAGCCGAAACTGCCCGGAAGGAGGCTTCTATGAAACTCAGCACCAAGGGACGCTACGCCGTGATGGCGATGGCCGACCTGGCCGGTCATTCGGTTGGCGGCAAGCCCGTGTCGCTAGCGGAAATCTCGGGCCGGCAGGAAATTTCGCTGTCCTACCTCGAACAGCTTTTCGCCAAGCTCCGGCGTGGCGATCTGGTGAAAAGCGTGCGCGGACCGGGCGGCGGCTACCGCCTGAGCCGCCCGGCAGGCGAAGTGCGGATCGCCGATATCATTCTGGCGGTAGACGAGCCCATTCGTGCCACACGCTGCCATCCGGGTAGCCCGCAGGGCTGCGTGACCAACGGCCGATGCGTGACCCATGACCTATGGGAAGAGCTTGGCCGGCAGATTCACGTGTTCCTGTCGGGCATCACGCTGGCCGACGTGATTGAAAAACGCGTGCTCGGCCGGGCCGCACCCTGCAGCGCAGCCGCGGCGAACAACAGCGAGCCGCGCCAAGCCGCCTGAGACCATGATCTATCTCGACCACAACGCCACCTCGCCTTTGCGGCCGGAGGCAAGAGCGGCCATGGAACGCGCCTTTGCAGCGGGCGGCAACCCGTCGTCCGTGCATGCGGCGGGCAGGGCTGCGCGCAAGCTGGTCGAGGATGCCCGCGAGCAGGTGGCGGCATTCGCCGGCGCAAAACCTTCCGAAGTCATTTTCACAAGCGGCGGCGCTGAATCAAATGCGCTCGCCTTGCGCGGCGCGATTGCCGGGGCGGCAGACAGCGGACATGCGATAACACGGTTGCTGGTTGTGGCGACGGCGCATGAGAGCGTGCGTGCCGTGGCAAAGGCGCTCGCCGAAGAGAGCGGCGTGCAGCTCCTCGAAATCCCGGTAAACGAAAACGGCCGCATCGAACCTGATCACCTGCACGAGATGCTGACGGGATCCGGCCGCACGCTGGTTTCCCTGATCTTCGCCAACAATGAAACCGGCGTGATCGAGGACGTGGCGCAGCTGAAGAAAATTTTGAACGGTGTCCCGGGCGATGTGTTGCTGCATGTGGACGCTGTGTCGTGCGGGTATAGTCCAGTTCGCTTCTCCGCCTGGGACGCCGACTATCTTTCTCTGTCGGCGCACAAGATCGGCGGGCCGCAAGGCGTCGGCGCGCTGATCGCAAAAGACGGCGCGCCGCTGGCGGCCCTGTTCAATGGCGCGCAGGAGCGCGGGCGCCGCGCCGGCACGGAAAATGTTTCCGGCATTGCGGGCTTCGGCGCGGCGGCCCGGGCGCTCCAGGCGCGGTTCGACGAGGAACGCGAACATTGCGCGCTGCTGCGCCGCTATTTCGAAAGCGAGCTTCGCGGGCTTGCACCCAACGCCACGATCTTCGGCGAGCACGAGATACGTCAGCCGCATGTGTCCTGCTTTGCCATCCCGCAGCTTCGCGCCGAAAACACGCTGATGGCGCTCGATCTGGACGGCATTTGCGTCAGCTCGGGCGCGGCCTGTTCGTCGGGCAAGGTCTCTCCGTCGCATGTTCTCAAGGCGATGGGCGTCGATGAGGCGCTGTCGCGCTGCGCGTTGCGCCTGAGCTTCGGCCCGGACAATTCGCTGATGGACGTGGATGCGCTGATGACCAGCCTCAAACGGCTGATCGGCCGCAAACTGGCGGTGGCGTAAATGGCAGCTGTCAGCGAAACCAAGAAGACCGTCGCCGAACTGGGCGAGAAATACAAGTACGGCTTTGTCACCGACATCGAGATGGAGCGTGCGCCGAAGGGCCTGAACGAGGATGTCGTCCGCTTCATTTCGGCCAAAAAGGGCGAGCCCGACTGGATGCTGCAGTGGCGCCTTGGCGCCTATCGCCGCTGGCGCGAGATGACGGAGCCCACCTGGGCGCGCGTGCATTATCCCAAGATCGATTACGAGGACGCCTATTACTACGCCGCGCCCAAGACAACGGCGAAGCCGAAAGGTCTCGATGAGGTGGATCCCAAGCTGCTTGAAACCTACAAGAAGCTCGGCATCCCGCTGCACGAGCAGAAACTGCTGGCGGGCGTTGCGGTGGACGCGGTGTTCGATTCTGTCTCCGTCGCCACCACCTTCAAGGCGAAACTTGAAGAAGCGGGCGTGATCTTTTGCCCGATCAGCGAAGCCATACGCGAACATGGCGATCTGGTGCGGAAGTATCTGGGCTCCGTCGTGCCCGTGACGGACAACTTCTTCGCCACGCTGAATTCGGCGGTGTTCTCCGACGGCACATTTGTCTATGTGCCGAAGGGCGTGCGCTGCCCGATGGAGCTGTCCACCTATTTCCGCATCAACGCGAGCGAGACCGGCCAATTCGAGCGCACGCTGATCATCGCAGACGAAGGCTCCTACGTTTCCTATCTGGAGGGCTGCACCGCGCCGAAGCGCGACGAGCACCAGCTGCATGCCGCCGTGGTGGAACTGATCGCGCTGGAAGGCGCAGAGATCAAATATTCCACGGTCCAGAACTGGTATCCCGGCGACGAGGAAGGCAAGGGCGGCATCTACAATTTCGTCACCAAGCGCGGCGATTGCCGCGGCGCCCGCTCCAAGATTTCGTGGACACAGGTCGAAACGGGCTCCGCCATTACCTGGAAATATCCAAGCTGTATCCTGCGCGGCGAAGGTTCGGTGGGCGAATTCTATTCCATCGCCATCACCAACCATTTCCAGCAGGCCGATACCGGCACCAAGATGATCCATCTGGGAAAGAACACGCGGTCGCGCATCATCTCCAAGGGCATCAGCGCGGGAAAGGCGCAGAACACCTATCGCGGCCTGGTAAGCGTCCATCCCAAGGCCGCGAACGCGCGCAATTACACGCAATGCGACTCGCTTCTGATCGGCCGCGAATGTGGCGCGCACACCGTTCCCTATATTGAGGCGCGCAACAAAACCGCACGCGTGGAGCACGAAGCGACAACTTCGAAGATCGCGGAAGACCAGCTCTTCTATTGCACGAGCCGTGGAATTCCGCAGGAAGAAGCGGTGGCGCTGATCGTCAACGGTTTCTGCCGCGAAGTGCTGCAGCAGCTGCCGATGGAATTCGCGGTGGAAGCGCAGAAGCTCGTGGGTATCAGTCTGGAAGGCAGTGTCGCCTGATGCTTGAAATCAAGAACCTGCATGTTGCCGTCGGCGGCAAGGAAATCCTCAAAGGGCTGACGCTCGCAATCAGCGCGGGCGAGGTGCACGCGATCATGGGGCCGAACGGCTCCGGCAAGTCCACCCTGTCCTATGTGCTGGCAGGCCGCGAGGGTTATGAGATCACCGGGGGCGCGATCACATACAGGGGCGAGAACCTGGCGGAGCTTTCGCCGGAAAAACGCTCGGCCAAGGGGATTTTCCTCGCCATGCAATATCCGGTGGAGATTCCCGGCGTCACAACGCTCACGTTTCTCAAGACCGCCCTGAATGCGCAGCGCCGCGCGCGCAACGAGCCGGAGCTTGATGCACTGGCGGTGCTGAAGCTGGTCCGCAGCAAGGCCGCGTCCCTGAACGTGCCTGAAGAGATGCTGAAGCGCGCGCTGAACTTCGGCTTCTCCGGCGGCGAAAAGAAGAAGCTCGAAATCCTGCAGATGGCGCTGTTCGAGCCCGCGCTTGCCATTCTGGACGAAACCGATTCCGGCCTCGACATCGACGCGCTGAAGCTGGTGGCCGACGGCGTAAATCGCCTGCGGTCGCCCGAGCGCGCCATGCTGGTGATCACGCATTATCAGCGCCTGCTCAATTTCATCGTGCCGGACCGCGTGCATGTAATGGCGGGCGGCCGCATCGTGGCCAAAGGCGGCAAGGAACTGGCGCTGGAACTGGAAGCCAAGGGCTACGGCCATTGGACGAAGGACGCCGCATGAACGCCATCGTTCTTCCCAACCGCCGCATCGAAGACTGGAAATACAGCGATCTGCGCAATGCGGTCGATGAAAGCGCGGTCGCGGCCGCACCGACGGCGGCATGGACGATGGCATCCGTCGAAGGCGCAGCGGACATCGCCGATCTTCCGGCCATCATGCCGCGCGGCGAGCACGGCGCCATGGCCGAGCTTGCGATCGCCGCGGCCAAGGCGGGCCCTTACGTGCGTGTGGCTAAGGGCGAACGGGCGGCCGTTCATCTCCATCTGGTGGAAGGCGGTCATGGCCGCGCATTGATCGTGGTCGAAGACGGGGCATCGCTTGTTCTTCGGGAAACGGTGCGGGCTGCGGACTTCGCCAATATCGCCGTCGAGATTGTCATCGGCAAAGGCGCACGGCTCGATCATGTCCGCCATGCGCCGCAACATGACACGGTGCAGCTGGCGGACTATGCGGTGCAGGTGGCCGATGGCGGACAATACTGCGCACAGCTGATGAACTTCGGATCAAAACTGGCGCGCACGGAATTGCATGTCGTTCTGGAAGGCGAGCATGCGGAGGCCGTGATAGGCGGGGCGGCTGTTCTGTCCGGCACCCGTCATTCTGATGTCACGATCCATGTCGATCATGCCGTGGGCAACAGCAAAAGCCGGCAATCGTTCCGGTATGTTGCCGGCGGTCATTCCCGCGCCATCTATCAGGGCAAGGTCACGGTGCGCCAGCGTGCGGACGGATCCGACAGCATGCAGACGGCCAAGGGCATTCTGCTCGGCGAGCGCGCCGAAATCGATCTCAAGCCCGAACTGGAAATCCTGGCCGACGACGTGAAATGCGCGCATGGCGCGGCGGTGGGCGATCTGGATGCGGATTCGCTTTTCTATCTGCGCTCGCGCGGCGTGCCGGAAAGCGAAGCACGCTCGTTGCTTATCCGCGCGTTCCTGGAAGATGCCGTAACCGGCATCGAAGACGAAAAGATCCGCAGCGAAATCTGGAGCGCGGTGGAAGCGGCGCTTCCGGCGGCCATGGAGCCGGCGCCATGACCGCGCAGCCCAAGCGCATCCACGCCGGCTTCGATCCGGCGGTCGTCCGCAAGGATTTCCCGATCCTGGGCCGCGAGGTCTATGGCAAGCCGCTTGTCTATCTGGACAGCGCCGCGTCCGCGCAAAAGCCGCAGCCGGTGCTGGATGCCATGCGGGCCTTCGCGGAAACCGATTACGCCAACGTGCATCGCGGCGTGCATTATCTCTCGGCGCAGGCGACGGAGCGTTACGAGGCCGCGCGTGAAACCGTGCGCCAGTTCCTCAATGCGCGGCATGCGGACGAAATCGTCTTTACGCGGAACGGCACCGAAGCGATCAATCTCGTGTCCTATTCCTTTCTCGCGCCGCACATCCGGTCGGGCGACGAGATCGTGCTTTCGGTGATGGAGCATCATTCAAACATCGTGCCGTGGCATTTCCTGCGCGAGCGGCAGGGTGCGGTGCTCAAATGGGTGGATGTGCGCGACGACGGCGCGCTCGACATCGAGGCGCTCTGCGCCGCCATCGGCCCCAGGACGAAACTCGTTGCCGTCACGCACATGTCGAATGTGCTGGGAACCGTGACGCCGCTGAAGGAAATCGTGGCGCGGGCGCACGCCATGGGCGTGCCCGTGCTGGCCGACGGCTGCCAGGGCGCGGTGCATGAGATTGTGGACGTGCAGGCGCTGGATGTCGATTTTTACGCCATCACCGGGCACAAGCTTTACGGGCCCACGGGAATCGGCGCGCTCTATGCCAAGCGTGCGCATCTGAAAGCGATGCGGCCGTTCAACGGCGGCGGCGAAATGATCGGCGAAGTTACCCGCGACAGGATCACCTATGCTCCGCCGCCCGCGCGGTTCGAGGCCGGAACTCCGCCGATCATGGAGGCGGTCGGCCTGGCCGCGGCCATCGGTTATCTCGCCCGGTTCGATCGCGCCGAGATCGCGGCCCACGAACAGGCGCTGCTCGCCCGCGCGCGTGAAAGCTTGCGCGACCTGAACTGGGTGCGCGTCATCGGGGACGCCCCCGGCAAGGGCGCCATCCTGTCGTTCGAGTGCAACGGGATGCACGCCCACGATGTGGCCACCATATTGGATCGCGAAGGCGTTGCCGTGCGGGCGGGGCACCATTGCGCCCAGCCGCTGATGGAACGGTTCGGCGTGGCCTCCACCACGCGGGCGTCGTTCGCGCTTTACAACACGGCCGCCGAGGTTGACGCGCTTGCACAAGCGCTGTTCAAGGCGCGGAAGATATTGGGCTGAGCCATGGATGAAGGTCTGCGCGAGCTTTATCAGGATGTGATCCTCGATCACTCCCGGCACCCGCGTCATTTCGGGCAGCTCGCCCATGCCACGCATGAGGGCGAGGGCTTCAACCCGCTCTGCGGCGACCGCGTGAAGCTCTACCTCAAGGTGGATGCCGCCAACCGCATCGCCGACATCGCCTTCGAGGGCAAGGGCTGCGCGATCAGCCAGGCCTCGGCCTCGCTGATGACCGAGATGCTGAAGGGCCGCACGGTTGAAGAGGCCGGGATGCTGATGGGCGGTTTCCTGCATCTTGTGAAGGGCGAGGCGGCGCCCGGCCTTGCCCCCCGCGATCGCGAAACGCTCGACGTGATGGCGGGCGTGTCGGCGTTTCCGATGCGCGTGAAATGCGCGACGCTGGCGTGGCATACCATGAAATCCGCACTGGAGGGCGGGGCCGCTCCCGCCAAGACGGAATGAACGCGGAACCGCTGAAGATGGAAGCTTCGGCGCTTCCGCCGGAAGAGCTGGAAGCGTTCACGAAAAAGCTGATCGCGGCGCTGAAGAACGTGTACGATCCGGAGATCCCGGTGGACATCTATGAGCTCGGGCTTATCTACAAGGTGGACGTGTCCGACAGGAAGGATGTCACCGTCGACATGACCCTGACAGCGCCCGGCTGCCCCGTGGCAGGCGAGATGCCCAACATGGTGCGAACGGCCCTGGAAGGCGTCGAAGGCATCGGCGAGATCACGGTCAACATGGTCTTCGATCCGCCGTGGACGCCCGATATGATGAGCGAAGAAGCAAAACTCGAACTGAACATGTTCTGATGAGCGAAACGGTAACTGCGGTGAAACCAAAACGCGAGCGGCCCAGGGCGATCCGCCTGACGGATGCCGCGGCCGCGCGCATTCGGGAGATCCTGCAAACGGCCGGCGAGGGCAGGGCCTATACGGGCGTGCGCGTGGGCGTGGTGAACGGCGGCTGCGCCGGCATGAGCTACACGATGGATTACGCCGCCGCGCCCATGCCGAACGAGGAAGTGGTGGAAGACAAGGGCGTGAAGGTATTCATCGATCCCAAGGCGATCCTGTTCCTCATCGGCACCGAAATGGATTTCGTGCGCGAGAAGCTGGGCGCGCGCTTCATCTTCAACAACCCGAACCAGACGGCCGCCTGCGGTTGCGGCGAGTCGGTGTCCATCACCCCGGCCAGGGCCGAAGACCTCTCCTAAAAGAAAGGCCCTGGCGACGTCTCGCCCGGGCCGATCGGTCTTTCGCTACGCAGCAGGCCCGCCGAAGGCCGCATCAGGCCGACACCACGGTGCACTCTCGCTTCAACCTCCCCGGTTTGCATGCCAGGCCAAGCCTTGCGATCGCCGGTGCAGGAACGTCCTGCATCATCCGGGCGCGGCTTGGCCTTGCGCGGGGTGCCCGCAAGCTGGCCCCCTTACCTGTCTGTTCTTGCGACATCGCTAGAGCGTCATCCTCAGTCTCCAAAATGCCAAACCGGACGAACATATAGGGAACATATTTTAGGATGTCAAGCCTTTTGAAAGGAACAATATCTTGTATCCGGCGATGGCGCGTGCCACGGGCCGTGCCGCATATCGGCCGGCCGCAAATCAGCCTAGTATCGAAACGAATGGAGCGAGGGGTACATCATGAAATTCCAACGATTCGCTGCGGGCTTTTTGCTGCTCGCGGCATCAACCGCGGCCGGGCCGGCCGCAGCGGGCGGCGGACTGCGCGTGGGCGAATATGCCTGTTATGGCGCGGGCGGGGAGATTCTGGCCGGGCTCGGTTTCAAGGTGCTTGATGGAAGCCACTACAACGACCTGGACGGAACCACGCCCGGCTCATACGCGATCAAGGGCGACATGGTGGAATTCCACGGCGGAAGCCTGGACGGGCAAATGGGGAGCGGCCTGAAAGACCAGAAGTTCACGATGGGCTCCGGCATCGGTTGCGAGCCTTACAACTGATCGGGCGGCACGGCGTTCGGACGGGCGGCATCCGGTTTCAGGGGTTGCAATGACATTGCGAATTCCGGCCCTGGCGATGGCGGGCCTTGTGCTGGCAGGCGCCGCGCATGCGGCCGGATACCGAGCGCTGGATTGCAACGGCGTCCAGCCCGAGCCTGGCATGCAGAATGTCGGGCTCGCGCAAGTCATTGCAAAGGCCAATTTCGCCAAGAATGAATCCGAGCGGGCGCATTGCCCCACGGCGGATGCCGCGTGTACGCGGCACGCCTTCCTCCTGCCGGGCGATGCGGTGCTGGGTGAAGCGGGCACGGGCGCGGCCGGACCTTACGGCTGCATCGCCTATGTCAGCGAAAAGGGAATCGAGACGGACGGCTGGTTTCCCGCCGCGAACCTCAAGCCGCTTGCATCCCCGACGAACTGGGCCGGCAAATGGAAGCGCGACACAAGCGCCGAGATCGACATTGCGGTGAAGGGCGACACCGCACACCTCACCGGCAACGCCACCGCCAACAGCGGGTCGGCGGTGAACGAAGGCGACCTCGATGGCGATATTGACGCGCGCGCGCCATATGCCAGCTTCGCCATCGCCGGCGACCGGCAGATCGCCTTCGCAAGGGCCGGCCAGGATGATTGCGCCGTCGAGTTGCGGCAGCTCGGGCCCTATCTGCTTGTGCAGGACAACAACAACTGCGGCGGCATGGGCGTGTCGTTTTCGGGCCTGTACAGGAAACATTGATCCAGCCGCCCGCAGCGGCCCGCCGGCACATGCCGCTGGGCCCGGCGCGGGAGACGGTCACGGCCGTGGCGACGGCGCGCGCTTCATTGCCAATGTCCGCAGCCCTGCGCCGTTCGCCGGCCCATGCCGGGAGCCGTGACGCACATGCGGCATTGCGCTAGCCTCTGGCTGCGACTGGGAGGGAAGCACCTGCATGACCAAATACATGATCCAGACATCCTATACGGCCGAGGGGCTGCGCGGCTTGCAGAAGGACAAGGCGACCGGCCGCGTGGCCGCGATCAAGAAGGCCATCGCCAGCGCGGGCGGCAAGGTTGAAGTCGCTTGCTGGTCGTTCGGCGAATGGGACGCCCTGATGGTTCTGGATTTCCCCGACGATACGGATGCGCTCGCGCTGGTGTTGAAGGAATGCGAATCCGGCCTCGTCCGCACGAAGACGACGGTTCTCATCTCGCCCGAGGAAATGGACCGCGCCCTGGCCAAGAGCGTGAAATACAGGCCGCCCGGCAAGCAATCGCGCCGCCGGTAGCGCGCCGCCGCGACGTGACTTCGGGGCCGCACCGTTTCGACGACCTGTTTGCCGAATTCGGGCCGATCAGGCTCAGGCGGTTCTTCGGCGGCGAAGGCATCTATCTCGGCGATGTGATGATCGGAATGGTTTTCGACGACATCATCTATTTCAAGACGGATGATGAATCGCGAAAGCCTTTTCTTGCGGAGAAGAGCAAACCGTTCTCCTTCGTGAAGCGCAGCACGGGCGAAACGATCGTCACCACCTGGTTCGCGCTGCCCGACCGGCTCTATGACGATCCCGAAGAGCTGGCCGCCTGGGCGCGCCGGGCGCATGCCGCTGCGCTGCGTTCGGAAACGGTCAGGAAGAGGCGGACGCGGGCCGGCACTGCGGCGCCGATTTCGCGACGGCGGGGCAGGAAATAGGCTCGCATGGCCGCAAGCCCGTCAGGCCGCCGTCGTGGCGGCCAGGCGGGTGTCCCAGCAGGTCACCAGAGCCGGACGCGCTTGTCCGGCGGCAGGTAATATTTGTCGCCGGGCTGCACGTTGAAGGCGTCATACCAGGCGTCGATGTTGCGCGTGGCCCCGTCAACCCGGAAATGCGCCGGGCTGTGCGGATTGGACAGCACCTGCGCGCGGAGCGCGCCGTCGCGCGTCTTGTCCCGCCAGATCTGGCCATAGGACAGGAAGAAGCGCTGGTCGCCCGTGAAGCCGCCCAACACCGGCGCCGGCTTGCCATTGAGCGACAGGTGATAGGCCTTCAGCGAAATGGACAGGCCGGAAAGATCGCCGATGTTTTCGCCCATCGTGAGCTTTCCGTTCACGAAAAGCCCCGGCAGGGCTTCGTAGCCGTCGTACTGCGCGCCAAGCGCGGCCGTGCGTTCCTCGAAATTCTTGCGGTCCTGATCGGTCCACCAGCTGCGCAGCATGCCCGAGCCGTCGTATTTGCTGCCCTGATCGTCGAAGCCGTGGCTGATTTCATGCCCGATCACCGCGCCGATGCCGCCGTAATTCACGGCATCGTCCGCGTTGGGGTCGAAGAAGGGCGGTTGCAGGATGGCGGCGGGGAAGAAGATCGAATTGAAGACGGGCGTGTAATACGCGTTGATCGTGGGCGGCGTCATGAACCATTCGTTGCGGTCCACGGGCTGGTCGATGCGGTTCAGCCGGTATTTCCATTCGAACAGGTCGCTGCGCTCGATATCGCCGATCAGGTCGTTGCGCCGGATGACGAGGCCGGAATAGTCGCGCCATGTATCGGGATAGCCGATGTGCGGCGTGAAGGCGTGAAGCTTTTCCAGCGCCTTCTGCTTCGTGGCGTCCGTCATCCAGTCAATCGTGCGGATGTCGGCGTCATAGGCCTTGAGCAGGTTTGCGACCAGTTCTTCCGCCTTGGCCTTGGCGGCGGGCGGGAAATACTTCGCCACATAGAGCTTGCCGAGCGGATGGCCAAGCCGGCGGTCGAGCAGATGCACCCCGCGCGTGGCGCGATCAAGCTGCTGGTCCTGACCGTTCAGCACCTTGCCGTAGAAGGCAAAGTCCGTGTCGTCAAACCGCTTGGGCAGATAGGCCGACATGGTGTGCAGATAATGCAGCGTCAGCCAGTCGCGCCAGACCGGCACGGGCGTGGCGGCAAACAGCTTCGCCATCGGCGCAATGGCGGTGTTTTCGCGCACGATCACATGCCGCGGGTTGCCCGACGCGTCCTTCGCGGAAAGCCCCTCGGCGGCAAAAAAGGCCGCCCATGGAAAGCCCGGCGCGTAAGCCTCAAGCTCCGCAAACGTCATCGGATTGTAGGTTTTGTCGGCATCGCGGCGGTCGGCGGCGGGCCAGTGCAATTTGGCGATTTCGGTTTCCAGATTGAACACCGCGTCGGCGCGGGCCGTTGCATTCTTCGCGCCGATAAGCACGAGCATGCTGGCGAGATATTTCCGGTAGGCTTCCCGCGTCGCCACAATTTCCTTGTCGGTGCGCAGGTAGTAGTCGCGATCGGGCAGGCCAAGGCCGCTTTGCGTGAGCATCAGGACATAAACGCGCGGATTCTTGGGATCGGGAGCGATGCGCCCGCCGAACAGGCTGTCGGTTCCCCGGTCCGGCGCGCCCATGGCGCCCGCGATATCGGCATATGTCTTCAGCGACGCCAAATAGGCGAGGTCGCGCCGGGCGGGCTTCAGCCCGTTGGCTTCGATGGCCTTTGTGTCTTCGAAGGCATCGTAAAGGTCGCGGAGCTTTTTGCCCTCCGCATCGAGCTGGCCGTAGGACCTGGCCTCCAGTTCCTGAACGATGTCCTTCATCCGGTTTTCGGAGCGGATTTCCAGTTCGTCGAACGAGCCGGTTGAGGTGCGGTCGGGCGGGATCGTGGCCTGCTTCAGCCACGCGCCGTCGGCATAGAGGAAAAAGTCGTCGCCGGGCTTGACCATCTTGTCCATGTTGTTGAGGTCAACGCCCCATTCTCCGAACATGGGCTTGGCCGGCTGGGCGCCCGCGACGGTGGCGCAAAACAGTGCGCCAAAAGCGATTGCGACGTATTTCATGTCAGATACTCCGGGATGTCATGAAAAGCGTGCGCCGCCGGATTGCTCCGGCGGCGCGGGTCTCATCACCAGAAATGCACGCGCTTGTCCGGCGGCAGATAGTATTTTTCGCCGGACTGCACGTTGAATGCGGCGTACCAGTCGTCCTGGTTGCGGGTTGCGCCGATCGCGCGGAATTCCGCCGGGCTGTGCTCGTTGGAAAGCACCTGCTGGCGCAGCGCATCTTCGCGCATCTTTGTGCGCCAGATCTGGCCGTAGGACAGGTAGAAGCGCTGGTCGCCCGTGTAACCGTCGAGCACCGGCGCGGGCTTGCCGCCCAGCGAGATGTGATAGGCCTTGAGCGCAATCGCGATGCCGGCGTTGTCGGCGATGTTCTCGCCCATCGTGTTTTCGCCCTTGATGTGCAGGCCCGGCAGCGGCTCATAGGAATCGTATTGCGCGCCAAGCGCCTTCACCCGCTCTTCAAATGCGGCGCGGTCGGCCGGCGTCCACCAGTTGTTGAAGGCGCCGGTGGCGTCGAACTTCGAGCCCTGGTCGTCGAAGCCGTGACTTATCTCATGCCCGATCACCGCGCCGATGCCGCCATAGTTCACCGCATCGTCCGCGTTCGGGTCGAAGAAGGGCGGCTGCAGGATGGCGGCCGGAAACACGATCTCGTTCCACTGGAAATTGTCGTAGGCGTTCACGGTGGGCGGCGTCATGCCCCATTCGCTCTTGTCCACCGCATTGTCGATGCGGACGAGATTGCGGTTCCACTCGAACGCATTGGCGCGCTTGATGTCGCCGATCAGGTCGTCGCGGCTGATGACGAGCTTCGAATAATCCCGCCATTTGTCCGGATAGCCGATCTTCACGCCGAAATGGTGCAGCTTGTAGAGCGCCTTTTCGCGGGTGGCCGGCGTCATCCACGCGAGCGTGCGGATGTCGGCGTCATAGGCCTTGAGCAGGTTGTCGACGAGCTCCACCGCCTTGGCCTTGGCCGACGGCGGGAAGTATTTGGCGACATAGAGCTTGCCCAATGCTTCACCCATGGCGCCGTCGAGCAGGTGCGCCGCGCGCGTATCGCGCGGAAGCTGCTGGGTGTTGCCCTGGAGCACGGTGCCGTAGAAGGCGAAATCTTCCTGGTCGAACGCCGTGGGCAGATAGGCGGCATAGGCGTGCAGATAATGCGCCGTCAGATAGTCGCGCCACACCGGGATGGGCGTGTCCGCGAAAATCTTCGCAAGCTGCGGGAAGGCGGACTTCTCGGCGACGATCATGATGCGGTCGTGACCGAACTTGTCGGTGCCCGTCAGGCCGCCGGCTTTCAGGAAAGCGTCCCACGGAAATTGCGGCGCCAGCGCCTTCAGCTGGGCCAGCGTCATGGGATTGTAGATCTTGTCGATGTCGCGGCGTTCCTCGCGCGGCCATTCGACCTGCGCCATCTTGTACTCGAGGTCGTAAACCGCCTGCGCGCGGCTTTGCGCATCGCTGAAGCCGGCGAGCGTGAACATCTTGGCCAGGTGGGCCTTGTAGGCATCGCGCGTCTTGGCAAGCGCGGGATCGTCTTTCAGGTAGTAGTCGCGGTCGGGCATGCCCAGGCCCGACTGGCCCAGATCAATCTGGTACTTGCTGGAATCTTTCGCATTGATGCCGATGCCGCCGCCGAACGGTCCATCGAGACCGAGATCGGGCCGGCCCATGGCCGTTGCCACATCCTCGAGCGAGTTGAGGCTTGCAATATAGTCGAGATCGGGTTTCGCCGGCGCAAGCCCGCGCGCATCGATCTGCTTTGTGTCCATGAAGGCATCGTAGAGATCGCGCAGCTTTTTTTCTTCGTCCGAGAGGCTGGCGTAGGGCTGCGAATCCAGCGACGCGGCGATTTCCTTCATGCGCTTTTCGCTGAGGATGCGCAGGTCCTGAAAGGCGCCGGTGGACGCGCGGTCGGGCGGAATCACGGCGGTCTTGAGCCAGGTTCCGTTCACATAGTCGAAGAAGTTGTCGCCGGGTTTGACGGACTTATCCATGGCCGTGAGGTCCACGCCCCATGTCCCGTATTGCGTGTGGCCACCCTCTGCCAAGGCGGTGCCGGCCAGCAAGGCGCAGGCAAGCGCGCCGGCCATGAACAGACTGCGTCGCGAAAGCGGACGGGACATTCTTGAAGCTCCTCGATGAAATGATGACGGGCGGCCCGGCGGGCCCCGTTTCCGTTGGTGACCGAGAATTGGGCCGCAGTTTCGGCCCGCTTTCAAGTCACGGAAGCGTCATAAGAAGCTATCGGACCGTCATATGCGGCGCGAATGGTGCGCAGGTGTTGCGCCTGCGCCATTCGCGCGAAAGGCCATTGGCCCGCCGCAATCGCGAAGGGCTTGTTGCGGCGTTGGGCCGGGCGGATGGGGGACCCTCAGGGGACCGAAGGTCGCACCCGCCGCACCAGGATCAGGCGAAATTGTCCGTGCTCAGATTGGCCAGGCCATGGGCGTTCAGGAGCTCGATGACATAGTCATTTCCCGCCTGATACCCCGCCGTGCCGTTTGCATCCACGATGAGAAACGTGTGCCCCGCAAGCTTGCCGGCGTCCGGCGTGAACACGACCGCGTGGTTCGCCGCCAATTGCGCCGGACCGATGGCCGCCGAAAGCGTGGCGTTGAATGCGCCGCCACTGTTCAGCGTGCCGGTCGTGACCGTGGCGTCGATCGCGTTGGGGGTGACGGTCATCTGGAGCGTGTCCTGCGCAGTATCGAAACCGACAATCTTGTCCCGCGCCGCACCCGTGGAATCCGAGACACCTTTGTAAACAAATGTATCCTCCCCGCCGCCGCCATTCAGCCTGTCACCCTGGGCGCCACCATCCAGGACGTCATGGGCGGCGCCGCTTCTGATCACGTCGTTTCCGCCGCCGCCAAAAATCGTGCCGGTGATGCTGCCAAGGACGCCGGCATAAATATCATCACTGGCGCCAAACAGGATGTTGCCCGTGATGTGGCCGCTGTTGGTCAGCGTCATGGGCGCATCGCCGCCGTTGACGGCGATATTTCCCTGCGACGCGGAAATTGTCCCGCTGTTGTCGACGGTGTTTGCGGAGTCGGCGCTCTGGGATGCGATCTTTATCGCCGCCCCCGTTCCGCCGAAAATGGAGCCCGAATTGGTGATGTCGTTTCCGCCGGCCGCGATCCAAACACCTGCGGTTTTTCCGGAGATGTCGCCCCCATTCTGCAAGGCCAGATGCGTCACGCCGCCGCGCGCGACGGCCGATGAGTAGATCCCGGCCCGCGCATAGCCATCGATCGAGCCGCCCGCGCCGACTGTGACGGTATCGCCGGAGCCGAACGTCTGAATGCCGTCAAAGCCGAAGATCGCGCCATAATCCTGGATGATGGCACCGCCGGACGACTGAACGGCATCCGCGCCGCCCTCGCTTCCTTCTTTCACGCCCGGAGCAACATAGAGTGTGTCTCCCGATGCGAGCGCGTCGGCAATGCCTGCAACGAGGTTGTCTGAATCCCGTACGATGTAGTTGACCATGGGTGAGGCTCCCGGATGAACTCTGTCGGAGCACCCTAGAGGAGCGATTTGCCTAACGTCTCGGCGCAGAGTGCGATGCCATCGGCGCAGAGGGAAAACGGCCGGGCGTTCGCGAAGATCTGTCCCGCAAGCCTGGTGCGGCCTGCGGCAAGGCGGATGTACCGCAGGCGCAGGGGGATTGGCGGTTCCCGCTCAGGGTGGCGGATTTTGCGTCAGGTAGGGCAGGCCGCCGTTGATGCCGGGACCGCGACTCCACACGGTGGTGTTGTAGCCAAGCGCCGCCAGTGACTGCGTTTTCAGCTGATGGTCTGTCTTGCCGCTCACCCCCGGCGCGCTTGCGACGTTCCCGACCCCGTCGGCCAGATTGGAAATGCCGCTCGTGGTCGTATCCCAGTGATCGTGCGTATAGACACCACTGACATCCTCACCCACCAGCCCACCAACCTCGCCGGCGCCCGGACCCACCACAAGACCGGTCGAATAGGACGTCGAAATGTTCGTGTCATTCCAGCCGGCCAGCCCGCCGACGCGGCAATCGGCCGTACCGCCGCAGCTTACATCGCCCAGCGCGTACGTGTTATTAACGGGGCTGCCGTTGACGCCGATCAGTCCGCCAATGTTGGCGTGCTCCGCAACGACTACGTTTCCCGTAGCAAACGACTTGCTGACCCCGCCGGCGTTGTATCCGATCAGTCCGCCGATATCGGTGAAATAGGCCGTCGCAGAATTCATGTCGGTGACCGATCCCGTCGCATAGCTCAAGCTCACGGTACCATGACTTTCCCCGCCGAGTCCGCCTACGGTGGTGTACCAATTCGCATCGCCGCCCGATGTCACCACATCGCCCGTGGCAAAATCGTTCTTGAAGACAGTGCTGTTATCGCCGAAACCGAACAGGCCTCCGGCATAAACATCGATTCCAGCGGACACAGATCGACTTGCATTACTTCTCGTGATCGTGGTGCTTCCGGTCACATAACCTGCAAGGCCGCCGGCATAAAGAAAATGACTGTCGAGAGCATCGCTCGACCCGGCATGAATCGCAGATGCGGCGAAGGAGTCCTTGATCAATCCTCCCGATTCGTAACCGACAAGCCCTCCGACATAGGTATCGGCGGTTGATGTGGCATTCCCCGCGAAGATCTTCCCGCCGGCGTGAGATTTGCTGATGTTGCCGGCTGCCTGGCCAGCCAGCCCGCCGGCGTAGCTGCCGTCCCCGCCGTGAATATCGCCCGATGCATAGGACTGCGAGATGTTGCCGGTGATTGCGCCGGCCAAGCCACCCAGGTAGGTCCCGTTACCGCCGGTGATGTCGCCGGTTGCGTGCGACTTGGAAATATTGCCGCTCAACGCGCCCACAAGGCCGCCGGCATATGCCGGCGCGGCACCCCCGCCGATCAGAATGCTGCCTTTGGCTGAAGAATTCGCGATGTCGCCCGACATGGCGCCAGCAAGGCCCCCAACATAGCCGGTGTTTCCGCCGGCCAAGTTTCCGGTTGCAAAGGAATCGGAAATGTCTCCGGTGATGGAACCCACGAGGCCGCCGACAAAGGCCGTATTGCCGCCGGTTACATCGCCAAGCGCATGGGACGATGAAATGTTGCCGGTCAGTGCGCCGACAAGTCCGCCCGCAAAACCGGATGTGCCAGGGTCAAGCACATCGCCGGTTGCGTAGTCGCCGGTCAAATCGCCCGTGACCGAGCCGCCAAGACCTCCGGCAAAGCCGTTTATCGCATCAACATGTCCGGTGGCGTGCGAGTTCTTGACGTTGCTGCCGCTCGTGCCAAAAAGGCCGCCCGTAAATCCGCCCACGCCGCCGCTTACATCGCCGGTCGCATATGAATTCAGGATATATCCGCCGATAGTGCCAACAAGGCCGCCCGCAAATGAGCCGTCCGTGGCGATTACGCGTCCGGTGGCATAAGATCCGGAGATATGCCCGCTGACCGAGCCGGCCAGTCCCCCAACAAAAGAGCCGTCGCTCCCGGTGACGGAGCCTGATGCGTGGGATGCCGAAATGTCACCAGTGACAACGCCGGCCAGACTCCCGACAAAACCTGCCAGGCTCGAAGAGACATTTGTCGAGGACGAGGAACGCGCGATATTGCCGGCACCTCCCGCAAGGCCGCCGCAATCGGAAGCACCACAAGTGATATTTCCTGACGAGAAGGCCGCCGATATCAAATCATCGCTTGCCGCAAATCCGACCAGCGTGCCGACAAGAGCGCCAGCCTTCGTGGATTGTATGTTGGCCTTCGTCAGCCGGATATCGCGAAGGATTCCGCCAGAGTCAACGTAACCAAACAAGCCGGCGAATGAATCGCTGCTGTCAATGATTGTTAGATTGGAAATCGTGTGCCCCAGGCCTTCGAACGTGCCGTGGAACGCGCCCGCGGCCGTCGGGGAGATCGGGGTGCTCGTGAAGGTGTTCGTCATATTGAGATTCTTCGCGAGCGCAAACTCCCGCGCCGGGTGGGCGGCGATGTCCGTGGCCAGGCCGCTGATCTTGTTTTCCAGGGTGTAGTGTGAGCCGTTGATGGCCAGCGATGCGGCGAGATTGTCGAAGGTTATTTGCCCCTTCGTCCCGAACAGGAGATCGCCGCCCGTGCCGCCGTCATTGGTCAGGATGACGAGCGCGCCCTTGCCTTTGACATGGATGAGCTGGTCCACGATATCGCTGTGGTATGCGTCCAGCGTCAGCCGTGCCGTGCCGCTCCAGGCGATGGGTGCGGCGATCGTGATGTCTCCCGCGCCGCTGCTGCATGCGCCCGGACCGCTGCAGGAGGTTGCGTTCGTTTCCAGCCTGACGTTCGTGCCGCCATTGAGGCTGGATGAAATGGTGCTTGCCGCGCCAGCGGTGACTTTCAGGTTTCTAGGATCAATCAGCCAGCTTTGGGCCGAGACATCCGCGCCGGAAAGGCCAATCCGGGCGCCGGAGGTTTCGACGTGATGCCTGGCGCTGATCTGTCCACCCACCGCCAGCCGGCCGCCGGCGATCAGCGAGACGTTGCGCGCGGCGATCGCGCCACGGTCAACCACGTTGCCTTTGCCATGCCCGGCAAACAGAAGCCGCCGGTCATTGCCGAACGCGCCCTGATCCACGCCGCGGCTGGAGGCGCCAAATGCCCCCTGGGTGTCAACGCGGCCGCTGCCGCCGATCACAACGCCGGCGCGATTGACGAGATACACCGAACCATTCGACTGCAGCGATCCCGAAATCCGCGAAAGACTGTTTCCCCTCACGATGTTCAGCGTGGCGCCGCCGTTGTTGTCGAAGACGATGCTGTTCGCCTTGCCCAGCGAAAAGGTCTTCCAGTTGACGATCCCGGTCTGGGTGGATTGATCCACGGTCATTGCGCCCCGGGATTTCGCGATGGTTCCGGCGCCGCGCACGAAATGGCCGTGTCCGGGCAATGCGCCCGCCGAGGCTGCCCCGCCCCCAAATGCAAGAGCCATCAGGGCGAGCGCGCTCACGCCATTTTTGAGATCGGGCAAGATCTGATGTCGTCTCATGAGAAATCCCCTCCTCAGTCGGTGCCAATGCCACGGATTGGGCAGTGGTCGATTACCCAGCGCTATGGCGGCCCGCCCATCATGAACGGACCCTGTTTTGACGGCGGTATGGTGCCGTTCCGTTGCCGTCCCGTCTCGGCGCGGAGTGAAATGACGAGGCGGAAAGCGAAGATGTTTGGGAAAGCCGCCGGGCTTCGCTGGGCGTGATGCCGAAACGGGCGCGGAAATTGCGGTTGAATTGGGAGAGATCGTTGAAGCCCACCCCATAGGCAATGTCGGCAACCGTGCGCTCGCTGGCGGAGCCCTGTAGCAGCATTCGCAGGGCCGCATTCAGGCGCATGCGCAGAAGCTCTTCGCGGAAAGAGCGGCCAGTATCTTCCATCAGCATGTGGAGATACCGGACCGATATGCGAAATTTCTCCGCCACCTGCGCGGGCGTGAGCGTCGGATCGGCATAGTTTGCGACCAGGTGGTCGCGGATGGCGGAAAGCCGGGAGGCCCGCCTGCTTTCGCTGTCCAGACGCTCCCCGCGCATGCCATCGAAGGCGAGCGCGATCAGACTGCCGACCGCATCTGCGACGGTGGCGTGGCGCGCGTGACCGAGTTCGCCCCGCGCCAGGCCGGTGACGAGATCAAACAGGAGCCGCGCGGCAAAATTCGTGCGTTCCAGCGGGCGATCGAACGCCCGCGCGGTGGCGAACCACGGCACGATGGCCGCGTAGGGCATGGCGAGGCTGACCACGCGGACAGGAACCTCGCAGACAAATCCGCCGACCATGCCGGACTCAACAATGGACAGATCGCCGGGAACGGTTTCGCCGGAACGGTCCTTGCCGTCTTCGAAATAGGCCGCTTTCCCTTCGGTCAGTGCCTGGATGACAATCCGCTTGCGCCGCGCGGGCTCGACGTGGGCGCGCGTGTGATGAACTAGCAGAGGAGTGGAACGGCAATCGGCGCAGATGGCCGCGCCGACCCTGATGGCCGAGACGCTGGCCTCGAAGGGCTGCCCTCCCAGACACTCGACATGAGCGTCCAGAATGTTGTCGGCAAGAAGCCGCTTCATCGCCGGCAGCCGTTCGGCTTCCGGGAGGTCTGCGGATGAGAGGTCGAAGCGCGGCGGCGCGAAACCGCGCGGCGATGCATCGGGAGAAACTGTGGTCTGGCGCATCGGCAAGCCCTAAGGCTTCGCCTCCATCTCAGTGCGCCCCAACGGCCCAAACCTTACAGTAATCGCCAGGCCTCGCAAAGGACTGGTGTGGGCCACAGCCGATCTTTGCTTTACCGTCCTTGAAATTTCGCCGGGCGTTTTTCCAGAAAAGCGCGCACGCCTTCAGCAAAATCCGCCGTCCGCCCGGCTTTTTCCTGCGCATGGCGCTCGCAATCAAGCTGTTCTTCGAAGCTGTTGTGCAGGCTTTTCCAATAAAGTTCCCGTACCAGCGCATAGGTCTGCGTGGGGCCTTCGGCCAGCCTTTGCGCGATCTGCAACGCGTCTTTCATCAGGCTGTCGTCGTCCGATACCCGGCTGATGAGGCCCCATGCGAGCGCCTTTTCGGCCGGCAGCTTTTCCGCCAGCAGCGAAAGCTCGCGCGCCCGCGCCGACCCCACAAGCCGCGGCAGGAGCCATGTTGACCCGCCGTCGGGAACCAGCCCGATGCGCGCGAAAGCCTGAAGGAAATAGGCCGAGCGCGCGGCGATGACGACGTCGGCCATCAGCGCAAGGCTCATACCCACGCCGGCCGCCGCGCCATTGACGGCAGCAACGATGGGCATCCTGAAATCGCGCAGGCGGCGCAGCAGGGGATGATAGCCAAGCTCAAGCGTGTCGCCGATGCCGTAGCGCCGGCCATCCATTTCGGGCGCTTCCGAAAGATTGGCGCCGGAACAGAAACCCTTGCCTTCGCCCGTCAACACCAGCGCGCGGAAGCCGGATTCCGCGTTTTCGACGTGATCGAGCGCCGCATTGATGCCCCTGAGCATCTTCAGCGAGGCCGCATTCATTACTTCGGGATGGTTGAGGGCAAGCACCGCGACGGCGCCATGTTTTGTCACGTGAACACGCTCGAATTCCGTGCGCATGCGATTCTCCGAATGGTGGTCGGCAAAAGCTTAGCAGGCGGGCCAGATGAAATCCTACGGTCACGCCATTGTCGGGATTGCTTCATGAAAGATTCTTTCGGCCGCGCAACCATGACGGGGCGAAGGTGTGGGCATGCATGGGGATGGCGATGCTGCACAATCTGTTCGCGTCCCGCCGATGGGGCCGGCTGCCGGACGTGCTGATCATTGGCGCCCCCAAATGCGCGACCACCTCGCTTTATGCCTATCTGTCGCGCCACGAGCGCTTTGCGCCGGCGCGGCGGAAGGAAATCCATTATTTCGACGAGAATTTCGAACGCGGACCGTCGTGGTACAGCCGGCAATTCCCTGCCGTGGAGGCGCCGCGGATCACGGGCGAGGCTTCGACGGCCTATCTCTTCGCCAGGCCCGCGCCCGCGCGCGCGGCCGCGCTGATTCCGGCGGTGAAAATCATCGCCGTCCTGCGCGACCCGGTGCGCCGTGTCCTTTCCCATTACTGGCACAACGTGCGGCGCGGGCGCGTGAAGGGCGATTTCGACGGATATTTCCGCGAAGCCCTGTCGGCCAATCACGAACGCGAAACGAGCCAGGCGCGGCTCTTTTCATACTATCCGGTGCAGTGGGGATTCTACCGCGAACACATCGAGCGGTGGTTCCATCATTTTCCACGCGAACAGTTTCTGTTCCTCCGGTTCGAGAGCTTTGTGGCGGACACCGGCGCAGGAATGCGCAGGGTCTTCGAATTCCTCGAGCTTCCACCGATCGCAATTCCGGCCGGGGAGGCGTTCAACGCCAGCCCGCCGTACCCGGTCGCGGACAACGAAATCACGCGCAGGCTGGCCGAAATCTATCGCAGGGAAAACGCGGGCCTGGATGGCCTGATTGGACCGGAATTCGTCTGGTAGGTAGGTGCGGTTTCAGGCAGCTTGCGCGCGAAGCTCGCGTTCGCTGACCACGCGGTTGCGCCCCGCTTCCTTCGCGGCATAAAGGCAGGCGTCGGCGCGCTGCAGGAGCGCCACCGGCTTTTCGCCCGGCGCGAGCATGGCGACGCCCACGGAGATCGTGATTGTCCCCAGGATGTCGCCGGTCGATTTTTTCACGAGCTTCTTGCCCTCGACCGCCGCGCGGATCTGGTTGCCCAGGGTGACGGCGACGTCGAGCGTGGTTTCCGGCAGGATCACGCCGAATTCCTCGCCGCCATACCGCGCGGCCGTGTCGCGGCCCTTGACGTTTTCCGACAGACAGTTTGCGACAAGGCGCAGCACCTGATCGCCTGTCTGATGACCCCAGGTGTCGTTGAATGTCTTGAACCTGTCGATGTCGCACATCAGCACGCAGAGCGGCTGGCCGTGCTGGGCGGCGCGTTCCGCCGCTTTCTGCAATTCCGCGTCGAATGCCTTGCGGTTCGGGATGCCGGTCAGGCCGTCGGTGAGGCTTTCCTGGCGCACGGCCTCGAGCTTCTGGCGCAGCTCTTCGACTTCGTGTGAGGAGTGCTGCAGCTCAACTTCCAGCGCGCTGGCGCGCGTTTCCATGGTCTTCGTCGCCGAGATCAGGCCGTCAACGAGCTTGCGCAGGGCCGCCGGCGAATGATCACTGCCGAGCTCGCCGCTGGCGGCGCTCAGCGTGCGCCCGTAGGCTTCGGTGTCCTTGCCGGCCGATTGCAGCTTGCCCATGACGGAGTCCAGGGTAATGGATACCTTGGCGCCGATTTCGGCCGCTTCGCGATCAAACTGGTGCTCGGTAAAAAAGCGCTGGCGCAAATCCACAAGCACCGCAGGCGTAAACGGCCTCCGGCCGGCGATCATGTCGCCGATGAAGGCCGACACGCCGGGGTTTTCGCCCGCAAAATAGGCATAGAAAAGTTTGAAGTTTTCCGGCGTCGGCGCGATATGGCGTTCGGCCATGAGTGCGATGGCGGATTTGGCCAGCTGTTCGGCGCGTTCGTGGCGATTCACGTCATCCCCTCAGTCACTTATCGCTAAATCGTCCGCCCAATATGCCCAAGGGGCGGTAACAAAGGCTTAAGCCAATGGGATTGCGGCCATCTTCACAGGCTGCTTTATTTTGACAATTCGTCATCCGCCGCCTGAAAGGGCCAAAAATGAGCCTTGCCGAAGCCAGAGTTCCCCAGCCGGGCTACGCCCCTTCCCAATCCCCTGTCGAAACGGAGATGCGCCGGGTGCTGGAGGCCCAACGCCGCGCCCATCTGAAGGCCGGCCCGCCCAGCGCGGAAAAACGGATCGAGTGGCTGGACCGCGCCATCGGCCTTCTGGCCGGCCACAAGGACGCGATCTGTGACGCGCTGCGGGAGGACTTCGGCAACCGCTCGGTGCATGCGACCCTGCTCACCGATGTCTCCGGCTCCATCGGGCCGCTGAAGCACGCCAAGGCGCATGTGAAGCAGTGGATGAAGCGCGAGAGGCGCAAGGTGGAACCGTTTCCGCTGGGCCTGCTCGGCGCCAAGGCCTATGTCGAATATCAGCCCAAGGGCGTGGTGGGCGTGATCAGCCCGTGGAATTTTCCGGTCAACCTGACGTTTGCGCCGCTTGCCGGAATTTTCGCGGCGGGCAATCGCGCCATGATCAAGCCGTCCGAATTCACGCCGCGCACGAGCGAGCTGATGCAACGGATGTTCCGCTCGGCCTTCGATGAAACGGAAGTGGCGGTGTTCACCGGCGGACCGGATGTGGGCGCGGCTTTCTCCAGGCTGCCGTTCGATCATCTGCTGTTCACGGGCGCAACATCGATTGCCTATCACGTGTTGCGCGCGGCGGCGGAAAATCTCGTTCCCACGACGCTCGAACTGGGCGGCAAGTCCCCCGTTATCGTGGGCCGCTCCGCCGACATGCAGCTCACCGCCAAGCGCGTGATGATGGGAAAAACGCTGAATGCGGGACAGATTTGCCTCGCGCCCGATTATGTGTTCGTGCCGAAGGAGAAGGTGCAGGATTTCGTGACTGCCGTGGACGGCAGCGTGCGCGCGATGTTCCCCACGATAAAGGACAATCCGGATTACACCTCCGTCGTCAACCAGCGCCATTACGACCGTCTGATGGGATATCTGGACGACGCCAAGGCGAAGGGTGCCAGGATCGTGGAGATCAACCCCGCGCGCGAGGATTTCCGGCAGCAGCCGTTCCACAAAATCCCGCCGACGCTGATCCTTGACCCCACTGACGACATGAAGGTGATGAAGGACGAGATTTTCGGGCCGCTGTTGCCGGTCAAGACCTATGACCGCCTGGAAGAGACGATCGAATATGTGAACGATCATCCGCGGCCGCTGGGGCTTTACTATTTCGGCGACGACGGCGCGGAGCGGGAGCGCGTGCTTTCGCACACCACTTCGGGCGGCGTTTGCGTCAACGACGTGATCATGCATGTTTCGATGGAAGACCTGCCGTTTGGCGGCATCGGGCCGTCGGGCATGGGCGCCTATCACGGCGTGGACGGATTCAGGACTTTCAGTCATGCCAAGGCCGTGCTGCAGCAGACGAAGCTGGACGTGACGGCGCCGTTTCGCCCGCCCTATGGCGAAAAGGTGCAGAAACTGCTCGACGGCCAGATCAAGCGCTAGTTTCGCCGCAAAACAACCCAATTTGCCGGCAAGCGTTGCGGCATGCATGCGCCCGCCCGGCAGACAGGATTTGTTGAAGACGAGTTGGCCCGCCTTTCGTGGCTGGCGGACCTTCTGGATTCGCGCTTTCGCATTCCGGGCACCGATACCCGCTTCGGGCTCGACCCGCTGATCGGGCTTGTGCCGGTGGCCGGCGATGCGATCGGCGCAATCGCAAGCCTCTACATCGTGGCGCGGCTTTCGAAGCTGGGTCTTTCGCACTGGACCAAGCTCAGAATGATCATGAATATCGCCATCGATTTTTTCGCCGGCAGCGTGCCGGTGGCGGGCGATGCCTTCGACGTGGCGTACAAGACGAACAGGAAGAATGTGGCGCTGGCGCGCCATGCGCTGAGCCGGGGAAAAGCCTGCCGTCGCGCCCAGCGATGAGCGCGGACCGCGGGGGGTATCCGGCTCCGGCCGCTCGACCAGGATTAACCTTTGCTCATGAATCTGCCCGCAGGCACCCGTTCCCTGTGCAGGGCCGGCCGAATTGGGTTTACCGCGCCCATCAAGGCGAAATAGGCTTCCGTCCAATGGGCGAGGGGGCAATGCGGGTTGGTATTTGGGCAGCGGCCCTGGCGGCGGGCCTTGGCCTTTGCGGTGCTACACAGGCGCAACCCGCGTCCGGCACAGGCGACAGGCTTGCCCTGTTTCAGGAAAAGACGATTTTCCACTCCGGCCTGCGCGGCACGCACACGGTCGCGCTGACCTTCGACGACGGGCCCAACCTCTATACGCCCGGCGTTCTTGACGCGCTCAGGGCCAACAATGTGAAGGCGACGTTCTTCATTGTCGGCCGGATGGCGAAACTGTACCCGCAAATTCTCGCCCAGATCGCGGCCGATGGCCATCTGCTGGCCAATCACAGTGCGTCCCATCCGGTTCTGGGCAAGCGCTACGATGCGCATCCGGAGCTTCTGATCGCGCAAATCCGCGACGTGAATGATGACATCGCGCCGCTGATGCCCGCAGGGACGAAGCTGTTTTTCCGCGCGCCCTATGGCTCATGGCACGCCGCGCATGCGGCCATTCTGAATGCCGACCCTGTGCTGCGAAATTACATCGGCCCCATCTATTGGGACATCGGCGGGCAGACGGTTATCGACAAGGACGGCTATGTCATGAGCTCGGCCGACTGGAATTGCTGGCGCCGCCGCTGGCCGGCCGATGTTTGCGCCAAGGGCTACATGCGCGAAATCCGCCGCGACAACGGGGGCGTGGTGCTGATGCATTGCATCCATTCGCAATCCGCTGCGCTGGTCGCAGCGGTCGTTCCGGCGCTCGTGCAGGAAGGCTACAGCTTCGTCCGGCTCGACCAGGATCCGGCCTACGACCAATACCAGACGCCGCAGCCGCAGACCGCGCCGGTGATCGCCAGCGCCGGCGGAGAGAAGACGGCGGAGGCCCAGAAACTTCCGCCTCTGGGGCTCGATTCTGTCCGCTAAACAAATACTTGGGGCAAACTTGCCCCGGCTATTCGATCACTTTGCCAGCCTTCAGGGTTATTTAAGCCCCATCGCATAAGTTGAACCGGCAAATCGCTACCCGCTGCGAAGGGGCGAGTAAATGGCCAGTCAACAGGCGAATCTGACGAACGCAACCGCGTTGCTGGTCGATAGCGATCATTTTACGCGCGGGATCATTGCGCAAATGCTGCGCGGCTTCGGGCTGGAAGCGCCGGTGCTTCTTGGCACGGGCAAAGAGGCCCAGGATTTTCTCCTGCACAACTATGTGGACATCTGCATCATCGAGGCGATGCTGCCCGACATGATGGGCACCGATCTGGTGACTTGGATCCGCCGGCGCGAAGCCTCGCAGATCAGGTTTGTTCCCATCATCGTCTTGACCGGATACACCCAGTTCAATCTCGTATCCGAAGCGCGGGACGCCGGGGCAAGCCTTGTCGTTAAGAAACCGGTATCCGCCCAGATGCTATGGGATCGCATTGTCTGGGCGGGGCGGTCGAACCGCGCGTTCATCGAAACGGCCGACTATGTGGGTCCCGACCGGCGTTTCCGCTCGCTGGGACCGCCGAACGGAATAGGCCGGCGCGAAACCGACCGCTCGCCTGCGCAGCCTGTCGAGCAGGCAGGCGAAGACCACGAAGAGCCGAACAGGAAGAAAGCCGCCGTATGAAGAAGAGTGACGCCAAGAAAATCGTGTATCCGAAGACTCGCCTGTCGGAATTGCTGGAGCAGCCCGGCGGCGTTGATCGCGATGCCGCCATAGCCGAAGCCACGCGCGCCATCGAGACTCTGCGCGAAGATTGTTCCGAAGCGATCGGCCAGAGCATTCGCGCGATTGAAGACGTCCTGGCCCGGAAAAAACAGGGCAGGCTTCCGGCCGGCGCCACGCGCGAAATCCTGTCGCACGCGGACCGGATTGTCACGCTCGCGGGGACCTATGGCCTGACAAACCTCGATGCGGTGGCCCGCGCCCTGTGCGACCTGATCGCCTTTCTGGAAAGCGCGGGCCTGAACACGGCAGCGCCGGTGGCTGTCCATGTCCAGGCGCTGCGGCTTGTGGCTCCGGGTGCTGCGCCGCTGCCGCCCGAGGAGATCGGACACATGCTGGCCGAACTGGCCAAGGTGTTGGCGCATTTCAGGGCGACGAATTTCCACTCGGCGAACGCCTGAGCTCAATCCACCGCTTCTTCGAACATCAGGGCGCGTACATACCGCACGGGCGGCGAGCCGAAAGACGTGACCGTGTCATGATAGCGTTTCAGGCTGAAGTCCTTCCCCCAGCGGTTTTCCGCTTCGAGCCGCAGGTTTCCATGTTCCGTCATGCCGACGAAGTAGGTGGGAAGCTGCGTGGAGCTTAGCTGCGCGCGCGTCCATTTGCCGGCTGCTTCGCGCTCCTGCTGGAAGGCCTTTTCCGTCATCAGCTTCATGGCTTCCTCGCGGCTCATGCCGTCCACGTGGATCGCCTGGTCCAGGATGGCGTTCAGAATCGAGCGCAGGTTGAGCTTGAGGTGCACGAGAATATAGAGCGGATCGCCGTCCAGATAATTCTGCTCGGCCATCAGGTTTTCGGCATAGCAGGCCCACCCTTCCACGAATGAGCCGGACGCCAGGATCGCGCGCAGAACCGAGGGATACTGATTGGCGTGCCAGAGCTGCACATAATGGCCGGGCATCGCCTCATGAACGATGAGCTCATGGATGTTGCGCGAATTGTATTCGCGCAGATAGGAATCGACCTGCGCCTCCGTCCAGTCGGCGGGAATGGGATCGACCGCCACGAAAGTTTCCTGCCCCTTGTCCAAAGGCCCCGGAGAATCGCAATAGGCGCCGGCAACGCCTTGCTTGAATTTGGGCGTTTCGATCACCTTCACCGGCGCATCCGGCAGCGTGATCAGGTCTTTCTCGCGCACAAAGGCGGTGGTCTTGACGACCGCATCTTTGCAGGCCTGCACAAACTGGTCCCGCGCGGGTTTCTCCGCATAGGCAAGCTCAAGCGCCGCCGCAATTACCGCCTGCTGCTGGGCATCGGTGGGATTGGCCGGCGCGGGCGGCGCGTCCGGCTTGTCCTTCAGCACATTGCGCGCGATGTCGTACATCTTCGCGCGCGTGGCATCGAACGCATCCTGCGCGGCCTTGCGGATTTCCTGCCGCGACATGGGCGAGTTGAGCGCGAACGCCAGCTTCTGGTCGTAGAATTTGGCGCCGATCCGAAAATCGCCCCTGGCATTGGGCACCAGCGTCTTGTCGAGCCAGGCCTGATGCTCGATGACGGCGTCCTTCAGCCTTGCCGCCGCGCGGTGCAGCGCTTTCCGCTCCGCGGCGGGCAACGCATTTGCCTGCGCAAGGATCACGCCATCCACCAGCTGGACGATGCCGCCATTCTGCTTCGACACCGTTTGCGCATGAATGAGCGGCACGCGCGCGGGATCGAGCGCCGCGCGCGACTGCGCAAGCAGCATCGGCAGCTTTTCCATGCGCGCGGTGGCCGAGCGCAGCCGGTCGGGCAGGGGGGCGAATTCGCGCGCGACAAGCAGGTAAATGGAATCGCCCGCAAGCTCGGTATAGCCCTGAGGGTCCCACGCCCAGCTCTGGAAGACCTCATCGTCCCATTTGTCGAAGCGAAGCTGATTGTCCAGCATCGCGGCATCGACCTGGTTGGCGCGCGACAGCCTGGCCCGGTCGATGGCTGCAAGACCCGAGAGAGTCTGATCGCGAAATTGCGCCCTGGCCCTGCGCCCGGCCTGGCTGACATCATCGAGTTCGTGATCGTAGCGGTGTTCTCCGATCGCCGTTGCGAAGACCGGGCTCAGCCGCAAGGTTCCATCGAGCCACTGCCTGGCGAGATCGCGGAATTTCGAATCTTCGGGCGACTCCGGCGATGCCGCGGCAAACGACAGCGATGGAAGGGCGGCAGCGCCGAACATGGCCAGGACTGTGCGACGGGAGAGCGAATAGATCACGGTGACACCTCGGGCGGAAAACAAGCGGGCGGGAAATGATCGGTCCGCGCGGCCGGCCGATCAAGCGCCAGGCCGCGCCTGAACGATGCAGTTTTACCACATACGCACGCGGGCCTGCGGCGCGAGATAGAGCTTGTCGCCCGGTTTCACGCCGAATGCCGGATACCAACCGTCGATATTGCGCACCGTATCGGCGCGATATTGCGCCGGTGCGTGGCCGTCGGTCAGCAGCTGCTGGCGCAGCGCGGCTTCGCGCTCCTTCTCCCGCCAGCTTTGCGCAAAGGCGAGGAAAAACTGCTGATCGCCCGCGAGCCCCTGTTCCACAGGCGCCGGTTTTCCGCCAAGCGAGATTTTCCACGCATCGTACGACGCGGACAGCCCGGCGACATCGGCGATGTTTTCGCTCAGTGTCTGGTGCCCGTTCACGCACGCGCCCGCAAAGGGACAATATCCGTCGTATTGCTTCGCCAGCTGCTCGGCCGCGCCCCTGAAATGGGCGAAATCCTGCGACGTCCACCAGTTGTCGAGGCGGCCCAGCGAGTCGAACTGGCTGCCCTGATCGTCGAAGCTGTGGCTGATTTCGTGACCGATGGTCGCCCCGATCGATCCGAAATTGACCGCAGCGCTCGCCTTCGGATCGAAGAACGGCGGCTGCAGGATCGCCGCCGGAAAATTGAGCGCGTTCTGCAGCGGCAGGTTGACGGCGTTCACCAGCTGCGGGTTCATCCACCACTCGCTGCGGTCAACCGGCTGATGCAGCTTGGCGAGATTGCGCCTGTACTCAAACAGTTCCGCCCGCTCGAAGTTGCCGAGCGCATCGCCGCGCACGACGGTGAGCGCGGAATAATCGCGCCACTTGTCGGGGTAGCCCACGCCCACTATCAGCGTCTGCAATTTGGCCTTGGCCTTTGCCTTCGTCTCGGGCGCCATCCAGGCCAGCGCATCGATGCGCTTGGCAAAGGCGGCCTTCAGTTGATCCACCATCGCCTGGATCTGCGCCTTCGAGGAGGGCGGAAAATATTTCGCGACATAAAGCTTTCCGACCGCGAACCCCAGCGCATTGTTTGTCGCCGCCACGGCGCGCTTCCACCGGTCCTGCAGTTGCGGCGTTCCCGAGAGCGTCTTGCCGTAGAAATCAAACCGCTCGGCCACGAATGCCTTCGGCAGCACGTTGGCGTTGTGGTCGATCAGATGGAACGTCAGCCAGGCCTTCCACACGTCGAGCGGCTCGCTGGCGACCAGCGCGGCTTCGCCAACGATCCCGTGCGGCTGCCACACGATCACCACCGGCTGATCGCCAAGGCCGGCGGCGGCAAAGAAGGCGTTCCAGTCAAGGCCCGGCGCCTTCTTCGCAAAATCCTCGCGCCGCCAGGGATTGTTCGCCTTGTGCACGTCTTCGGAATCGACGCGGCTGGCATGCGCGGCGGCGATCTTCTTTTCCAGGTCGAAGATGGCCTGCGCCCTGGCGGCGGCGTCGGCAACGCCAGCAAGCTTCAACACATTGGAAATGTGCCTGATGTAGGCCGCGCGGTCCGCCGCCATGTGCGGGTCGCTTGAGAGATAATATTCGCGGTCGGGCATGCCGAGCCCGCCTTGCAGCAGATAGGGCTCGTTGCGCGTGGCATCGTTAAGCCCGATCGTGATCCACACGCCGAAAATGTGATCGGTGTAGAAATCGGTGTTGTTGAGCGCATCGACATCGGCGCGAATTGTTCCGCCGAGATAGGCCGCGAGCGCCTTCTTGTCGGCAATGGCGGCGATGGCGGCGATTTCGGCTTTCAGCGGCGCAATGCCCCTGGCTTCGATCCCGGCCTCGTCCATGTAGCTGGCGTAATAATCGCCGATCTTCCGTTCCTCGGACCCGGCGGGCGCGTTTCCGGCCGCGGCCTGTTCCATGATCTCCCGATTTTCGCGGTTGGTCTTTTCGGTCAGGATGGCTCCCAGGCCATAGGCGGCGCGATCGGGCGGAATGGGCGTGTTCCTGACCCAGGTTCCGTTCGCATAGGAGAAGAAGTCGTCGCCGGGCCTGATCGAATGGTCCATTCCCGCAAGGTCGATTCCCCGGCCGATATCCGATGGCAGCGCTGCGCCGGCAAACGCCATCGTGCCGGCCAATGCGTAGGCAAAAATCCTGGACGACATGGTCTCCCCCCTGGACGGCGGCGATATTAGCCGACCCGAAACCCGCTTCAATTCACCACCGCGTCATCGCGGGACGCTGTTTTTCGTGGCGGCCGCACGTTAGCTTTGCGTGCGATATGCCGGACCGGAATATACCGTGCAGAAGATGCCAACGACCCATCGCGAGGCTGCGGAGCTTGTTCCGTTTCTGCGGGCGGCGGAGCGGGCGGTCATCTTTACCGGCGCAGGCATTTCGACCGAATCCGGCATTCCCGATTTCCGTTCGCCCGGCGGATTGTGGACCAGGATGGCGCCCATAGACTTTCAGGATTTCGTGGCGTCTCCCGAGATGCGGCGCGAAGCCTGGCGCCGGCGTTTTGCGATGGAAGAGATGTTCGCAAGCGTCAGGCCGAACGCGGGGCACCTGGCCGTGGCGGAGCTAGTGCGGCGCGGAATTGCAACGCACGTCATTACCCAAAACATCGACAATCTGCATCAGGAATCCGGCATCGCGGCGGACAGGGTGATCGAAATCCACGGCAACACGCGCTATGCCAGATGCCTTCGCTGCGGCGCGCGCGCAGAACTTCCGCCCATCCGCGCGCATTTCGAACGTCATGGCGAGCCGCCCGATTGCGATTTCTGCGGAGGCCTTCTCAAGACTGCAACGATCTCGTTTGGCCAGGCCATGCCGGAGGCCGAGATGGCGCGGGCGGAGGAAGCGACGCAGGCCTGCGACCTTTTTGTCGTGCTGGGCTCATCGCTGGTGGTCTATCCGGCGGCGGGATTTCCCCGCGCCGCCAAGCGCAAAGGGGCCAGGCTTGTCATCGTCAACCGCGAACCCACCGATCAGGACAGTATCGCCGATCTGGTGCTGCACGCCCCCATTGGCCCCACGCTTTCTGCGGCTGTTAACGCGTTGTAAGAACCGTAGACGCAAGGCTTTGGTTGGCTAGTATGCGATTCGCTTATCACAGGAGTTTTCCCCCGTGCGCAGGCTCGATGACGACGACGATGACAAGGACGACAAGTCGGAAAGCGCCGAACCGGAGTTGAAGCAGTCGCCGGTGGCGCAGGCGCTGTTCAAGTCGCGCACGGTGCTGATTTTCGGCGAGGTGGATATGAAGCTCGCCGAGCGGGTGACCGCCCAGCTGCTGGCGCATGCCGCCGAAGGCGACGGCGACATCCGCGTGATCATCAACTCGCCCGGAGGCCATGTGGAATCCGGCGACACGATTCACGACGTGATCCGCTTTGTCGGACCGCGGGTGAAGATGATCGGCACCGGCTGGGTGGCGAGCGCCGGCGCGCATATTTATCTGGGCGCGGACCGGGAAAACCGCTTCTGCCTGCCAAACACGCGCTTCCTGCTGCACCAGCCGCTGGGGGGCGTGCGCGGACAGGCCTCCGACATCTCGATCGAGGCGGAAGAGATCCTGAAGATGCGCGAACGAATCAACCGGCTGATCGCGCGCGAGACGGGCCAGCCTTATGAAAAAATCGTGCGCGATACCGAGCGCAATTTCTGGATGAGCGCGGAAGAGGCCAGAGCCTATGGCATCGTCGCGCGCATCATCAACAAGGCCGACGAGGTGTGAGCGGCGGGACGCCCTGGTGGAAGGGCGCGACGATCTATCAGGTCTATATCCGCAGTTTCTGCGATGCCGACGGCGATGGCTACGGCGATTTCAAGGGCCTGACCGGAAAGCTCGACTACATCGCCTCGCTGGGCGTGGACGGCGTGTGGCTCTCGCCCATCCATCCGTCGCCCAATCGCGATTGGGGCTATGACGTTTCCGACTACGACGGCGTGCATCCCGATTACGGCACGCAGGCCGATTTTGACGCGCTTTTGGGGGAAGCCCATGCGCGCGGCCTGAAGGTCATGACAGACGAGGTGCTCGCGCACACCTCTGATGAGCATCCGTGGTTCCGCGACAGCCTGGATCGCGGCCCGAAATCCGACTGGTATGTGTGGGCCGCGCCCAAGCCGGATGGAACCGCGCCCAACAACTGGCTTTCGGCGTTTGGCGGCCCGGCATGGTCATACCAGCCGGCGCGCCGGCAGCATTACCACCACAAGTTCCTGCGGCAGCAGCCGAAACTGAGCTGGCGCAATCCGGATGCGAAGGCGGCGGCGCTCGCGGTTCTCGACACCTGGCTCAGGCGCGGCGTGGACGGATTCCGGCTCGATGTGGCCAACGCCTATCTCCACGATCCGACGCTGAAGGACAACCCGCCGGTGCCCGAAAACCAGCGCAATGCGCAGAGCTGGGTGCGCGCGGAAAACCTTCAGTTTCATTTTCACGACTCGAACCTGCCGGAGAACCTCGAGGTCCTGAACGAAATCCGCTCCCTGGTGGAGCGATATCCGGACCGCTTCGTGATGGGCGAGTTTTCGGAAGAAGCCGAACGCTGCGGCTCATATTCGTCGCCAAACGAGGGCCTGCATTCCGGTTACAGCTTTCCCCTCCTGAATGCGCACGAGCTCGAGCCCGGCTTCATTCGCGAGCATTTCGCGATGCTGGCCAGGTTCCCGCTTCATTGGCCGTCCATCGCCTTCTCCAATCACGATGTGCCGCGCACGGTTACGCGCTTTGGCGGCAGGAACGCCCCGCCCGGGATTGCAAAGCTGATGCTCGCGCTTCTGCTTTCGCTCAGAGGCACCGCGCTGCTCTATCAGGGCGAGGAGCTTGGCCTGCCGCAGGCGGAGCTTCGGCGCGACCAGCTGCGCGATCCGGTCGGCGATCTCTATTATCCCTGGTACAAGGGCCGCGACGGCTGCCGCACGCCCATGCCATGGGATGCCGGGGCGCCCAATCTCGGCTTCACGACCGGCACGCCCTGGCTGCCGCTCTGGCCTGCGCACAAGCCGCTTGCCGTATCCGCGCAGGTGAAGGATGCAAATTCGACGCTGAATTTTGCGCGAAGGATCCTGACGGTCCGGAAGCAGAGCGCGGCGCTCCGGCTGGGGGACATCGAATTTGTGGATGCGCCGGCGCCGATCCTGGCCTTTACGCGCGCCTGTGAAAACGAGCGTGTTCTGTGCGTCTTCAACATGAGCAAGGATGCCGCCGGCTTCGCGAGCGGCGCATTGACGGCGGCAAACGCGCTGATCGCCAACGGAAACGCCACGCTTCGGAATGGCCGGCTGGACCTTGGCCCTTATGGCGCCTGGCTAGCCCGCATCTGACTCCTCGAAGGCCGAAAGCACCGCGTCCAGCGGCAGCAGCACGCAGCGGTGGCGGTTGCGGTGCTCGACGGCGCCTGCAAACGCGGCGAAGGCAGAAAAGGGCGCTGCCGGCGGCGGCGTTTTCGCCACCAGCATTTGTGCAATCTCGTTGGCGAGCCGCTCCACATCGTCCCGGCTTGCGCCCTTCAACGCATTCCCAAGAATGGAGGCGGACGCCTGCGTGAGCACGCAGGCTTTCGTTTCATGGGCCATGGCGCTCACACGGCCGGCTTCGTCCAGCGCCAGGTCAACCGTCACCCTGTCGCCGCAGGCCGGATTGAACGCGGTGCCCGTAACGTGAGGGCCATCCAGACGGCCCGCGCCATGTGCATCGGCGGCGAGCCGCAAAATCTCCTTGCGGTAGAGGGGGTCGCTCATCGCGCGGACCATCGGGCCAGATCGGCGGGCGTGTCGATATCGGTCAGCGGGCCATCGTGATCGGCTTCCACGTCGCAGACATATTCGCCATAGAGTCCCATCAGCGATTTGGCGCCCACATCGCCCTCCAGCGTCATTATCTCGGGGAAGAACCGCCGCGCCCAGAGGACCGGATTGCCCCGGCGGCCGTGACGTGTGGCCACGCAGATCGCGCGGCCCTCGGCGGGATTGAAGGCGGCCGCCAGCTTCTCGATCAGGCAGGCGCCGATGTCCGGCATGTCGGCCAGCAATACCACGGCGCCATCGCAATCAGGCGGAACCGCCTTCAGGCCGCACTTCAGCGACTCGCTCAAGCCTTTTGAATAGTCGCGGTTTTCAACGATCTCGATCTCCAGCCCCCGAAGCGCCTGTTCAACCGCAGCCGCCCCCGCGCCCGTGACGACAATCACCGGACGAGCGCTGCTGGCCAGGGCCGCCTCGACGGCATGGCGCACCAGCGGCTTGCCCTGCACATCCGCCAGAAGCTTGGGACTGCCCATGCGCGAAGCGCGGCCAGCGGCGAGAATCACAGCTGCGATTTTCGGCGCATGGGGCAGGGACTCGTTTTCCGCGCGCGGCTGCGGGCGGCCGCTGATTTCCGTAAGAAGCCCGCCAACGCCCATGCTTGGGATTTCGTGACGGCCGACAGGCAGGCCGGCCATCAGCCGCCAGAGGACGAAATCAAATCCGTTGAGCTTGGGCGAGCGCGCGCAGCCGGGGAGGCCCACAACGGCCGACCGGCCCAGCTTGCCGATCAACAGCAGATTGCCGGGGTCCACCGGCATCCCGAAATGCTCGACCGAGCCTCCAGCCTGAACGAGGGCGGCGGGGATGGCATCGCGGCGGTCGGAAATTGCGCTGGCGCCAAACACCAGAATGGGATCGCATCCCGATTCTTTGGCTCGGCTCATCGCGCCCGCAATGGCCTGCGTCTCATGCGCGACACATTCTTCGAAAACGAGAGAGGAGCCGAGGTCTTTCAGCCGTGCTGCGATGGCGTCGCGGGCCTTGTCGAGCAGCGATGGCTTCATGCCGGTGAGGGTCGTGAGGATCAGAGCTGCGTCATGCGGCCTGAATGGCGCAACCGCGATGGCGCCACCCGAAAGGGCCGCCTCCGCACGCTGCACCGATGTCTCGGGCGCGGCATAAGGAATGATTTTTACGGTCGCCAGCATCTGACCGGCGGCCACGCGCGCAAAAGGCGAAAGCGTGGCCAGCGTGATCGATTCGTCGATGGCATTCAGCGCATCGATCCGCCCGGCATCAATCAGCGCGACAC
>Ga0070740_10001144_pt1 | contig 39355 bp, 45 predicted proteins | sample Coa_R2_FD_67286 | JGI IMG/M metagenome (GOLD analysis project Ga0070740, IMG submission 67286) | Surface soil microbial communities from Centralia Pennsylvania, which are recovering from an underground coalmine fire - Coalmine... | ecosystem: Environmental > Terrestrial > Soil > Unclassified ... | reverse complement strand
GCGAGAGACCGCGATCACCACCGCCATGGTCTTCGTCATGGTAGCCATCGCCGCGGTTTTCTTCCTCGCCGCGGATCAAGTGATGCGCATTGCCGTTACCTTCGTGCTCGGCCTCGCGAGCTGAACAGCTAGAGCCAACCCCGATGAGCGATACCGCTGCCGCGACGACGACCCGGCCCAAGCGCTGGTACATCGTCCACGCCTATTCGAATTTCGAGAACAAGGTCGCCGATTCCATCCGCGAGCAGGCCAAGCAGCGCGGCTTGAGCGACCACTTCGAAGAGATCCTTGTGCCCAAGGAAAAGGTCACCGAGGTCCGCCGCGGCCGCAAGGTCGAGGCGGAACGCAAGTTCTTTCCCGGCTACGTGCTGGTGAAGATGGATCTTACTGACGAGGTCTACCATCTCATCAAGAACACGCCGAAGGTCACCGGCTTTCTTGGCACCGACAAGAAGCCGATGCCGATTTCCGACACCGAAGCCGATCGCATCCTGCATCAGGTGCAGGAGGGCATCGAGCGGCCCAAACCGGCGGTGTCGTTCGAAGTGGGCGAGCAGGTGCGCGTGTCCGACGGGCCCTTCGCCTCCTTCAATGGGACGGTGGAAGAGGTGGACGAAGGCCGCTCACGCGTGAAAGTGGCGGTGTCGATCTTCGGCCGCGCCACGCCGGTCGAGCTGGAATTCGGCCAGGTGGAGAAGCTATAGAGTACGCTTTCACAAGACGTGGAAGGTGAGGCGGCTGCCAACCGTCAAGATCCGCACCACTAAGGAGAGTACATGGCAAAGAAAGTCACTGGATTCCTCAAATTGCAGGTGCCCGCAGGGGCCGCCAATCCGTCGCCGCCGATCGGACCGGCGCTCGGTCAGCGCGGTCTCAACATCATGGAGTTCTGCAAGGCGTTCAATGCGCAGACGCAGAAGATGGAGAAGGGCATTCCCATCCCGGTCATCATCACGACCTACCAGGATCGCTCCTTCACCTTCGAGATGAAGACGCCGCCGGTCTCTTACTTCCTGAAGAAGGCCGCCAAGCTCGACAGCGGCTCCAAGACTCCGGGGCGCGATATGGTCGGCAAAGTGACCAAAGCGCAGGTGCGTGAGATCGCCGAGCAGAAGATGAAAGACTTGAACGCAAGCGACATCGAGGCGGCTATGAAGATGATCGAAGGCTCCGCGCGTTCGATGGGCATCACGGTGGAGTGACGTCATGGCAGTCGGAAAACGCATGAAAGCCGCTCGCAACGGTCTCGATCCGGCGAAGGCCTATCCATTAACTGAGGCCGTCAAGCTGGTGAAGGAGCGCGCCAAAGCCAAGTTCGACGAGACCATCGAGATCGCGATGAATCTCGGCGTCGATCCAAAGCACGCCGATCAGATGGTGCGTGGCGTCGTCAATCTCCCCAACGGCTCCGGCCGCACCGTCCGCGTCGGGGTGTTCGCCCGCGGCGCCAAAGCCGACGAGGCAAAGGCCGCCGGTGCCGATGTTGTCGGTGCCGAGGACCTGGTTGAAAAAGTGGGCAAGGGTGAGATCGACTTCGATCGTTGCATTGCCACGCCGGACATGATGCCGCTGGTGGGGCGGCTGGGTAAGGTGCTGGGGCCGCGCGGCATTATGCCCAACCCGAAGGTCGGCACGGTCTCAATGGACGTCACCAACGCTGTCAAAGCAGCCAAGGGAGGCGCCGTGGAGTTCCGCGTGGAGAAGGCCGGCATTGTGCAAGCCGGCGTCGGCAAGGCCTCCTTCTCCGAGGAGAAGCTCATCGAGAATATCCGGGCCTTTGCCGACGCGGTGCAGAAGGCCAAACCCGCCGGCGCCAAGGGCCATTACATCAACAGGGTGGCGGTTTCATCGACCATGGGGCCGGGGGTCAAGGTCGATATCCCGAGCCTGTTCAGCGGCGGGGCAAACTGACCCCGCAGAAGGTTTCACGGGGATTTTCTGCCGCGAAGGCCTTGGCAAAGCCGTCATGAGGGTCTAAATGAGCGTCATTGGGCGTGCCGACCCATTTGTCGGCACGCCTTTGCGCGTCTCTAGAAATCGACGGTGACCGGACTTCATTCCTTTTGGCATCCCAAGGCGGGACATCTGAAAGGGACGGTAAGCGGACATTGCCAATTTCTGGGCGTGCAAGGCCGGTCCGGCGACGGGCCAGCCAAACCTGTCCGAGACTGCCGGCGCCCAACGGGCTTAATCCGCAAGGGCCAGCATAGACGGGGAAGAGGCTAGGTTTGCGCGTGCGACACACGCGCCGGTCTGGTTCGAACCTCGGAAGACCGCAACGGCGTGCGCTGCCGGTGCGGGGGCAGGAGAGAGCGTCGTCTGCCCGGTTCTGCTTCGCGTGAAGCTTTGTCGGCGGACGGCTGGTCACAACCCGGCGGCTCCGCAGCAAGCGAAGCGGACCGTCACAACCGGAAAGAGCTTGAGAGTGGATCGAGCGGCTAAGCAAGAGTCCATCGCCGAACTCGCCGGGGTTTTCAAAACCTCGAACGTGGTGGTGGTGGCTCACTACTCCGGCCTCACGGTCGCCCAGATGCAGACTCTGCGCAAGCAGATGCGGCAAGCGGGCGCGAGCGTGAAAGTCGCCAAGAACCGTCTCGCCAAGATCGCGCTCAAGGACACCGATGCCGCCGTGATCGCGCCCCTGCTGAAGGGGCCGACGGTGCTCGCCTATTCGGGCGACCCCGTAGCGGCGCCGAAGGTGGCCACCGACTTCGCCAAGGCGAACGAGCAATTCGTCATTCTTGGCGGCTCGATGGGCAAAACCGCTCTGGACCCCAACGCCGTCAAGGCGCTCGCCGCCCTGCCGTCGCTGGACGAGCTGCGTGCCAAGATCGTCGGCCTGATCCAGGCACCGGCGACCAAGCTCGCGCAACTCGCCAGTGCGCCCGCCGCGAAAGTGGCGCGCGTGGTCCAGGCCTATGCCTCCAAAGGTGCGGCGGCCTGACGGCCAAAGCGACAAGCAATCCGACTGGTTCGAACCAACAGGAAGTAACATATGGCTGACCTGCAAAAGATCGTCGACGAATTGTCCGGCCTGACCGTTCTTGAAGCGGCGGACCTCGCCAAGATGCTGGAAGAGAAGTGGGGCGTATCGGCCGCCGCCGCGGTGGCCGTGGCCGCAGGACCTGCCGGCGCGGCCGGCGGTGCCGCTCCCGCCGAGGAGAAGACCGAATTCACGGTGGTCCTCGCCAGCGCCGGCGAAAAGAAGATCGAGGTGATCAAAGAGGTGCGTGCGCTGACCGGCCTCGGCCTGAAGGAGGCCAAGGATCTGGTCGAGGGCGCGCCGAAGAACGTGAAAGAAGGCGTTGGCAAAGAGGAGGCCGACAAGATCAAGGCCACGCTCGAAAAGGTCGGCGCCAAGGTTGAGCTTAAGTAATCGAAGATTACTTAAGCGAAATCCCCGGGGTCAGCGAGACCCCGGGAATGCCTGGATGGATGGCCGGTTCAGGCGCCGGCTATCATGCGGTGCAGAGGCAAGTGTCCGAGGCGTGCATGATGCAGACGACCTCGGGCTTGAGGAAACCAAAAGACTCCGGCCTCGCGTCCGGGGATGACAGGTCAAGAGTGCGGCGGCGGGAAACTCCAAAGCCCGACCGTCGCTGAAGGCGGGTCGTGAACGGCAGCAGTTCGGTCACGGTGAAGTTGAAAGCGTGCGGCGGTTCGGGCAGGGCCCGAATCACATAGAAGCGGACAGCCCGACGCCTGTCCCGATGGTCGCGATTGGATGCGGCCGTCTGGAGAGGCGCCCCTGCTGCCCGTCACAATCGAATCGAGAGAGAAGTGAAACGATGGCGCAGACGTTTACCGGTCGCAAGCGCGTAAGGAAGTTTTTCGGGTCAATCAAGGAAGTGGCGGAGATGCCGAACCTCATCGAGGTTCAGAAGGCATCCTACGATCAATTCCTTTTGGTGAAGGAGCCGGAGGGCGGCCGCCCCGACGAGGGTCTGCAGGCCGTGTTCAAGTCGGTGTTTCCGATCTCCGATTTCTCCAACTCCTCGCAGCTCGAATTCGTCAAATACGAATTCGAGCCGCCGAAATACGATGTCGACGAATGCCGGCAGCGCGGCATGACCTATGCGGCGCCGCTGAAGGTGACGTTGCGTCTCATCGTGTTCGATATTGACGAGGAAACCGGCGCTCGTTCGGTCAAGGACATCAAGGAGCAGGATGTCTACATGGGCGACATCCCGCTCATGACCAACAACGGGACGTTCATCGTCAACGGCACCGAGCGCGTCATCGTCTCGCAAATGCACCGTTCGCCGGGCGTGTTCTTCGATCATGACAAGGGCAAAACGCACTCGTCGGGCAAACTGCTGTTCGCCGCCCGCATCATCCCGTATCGCGGCTCCTGGCTCGACATCGAGTTCGACGCCAAGGACATCGTCTATGCGCGCATCGACCGTCGTCGCAAGATTCCGGTGACATCGTTGCTCTACGCGCTGGGGCTCGACAGCGAGCAGATCCTCGCCACCTTCTACAAGCACATCATCTACAAGCGCGCCAAAGATGGCTGGCGCGTGCCCTTCGATGCCAATCGCATGAAGGGTTACAAGGCGGTGAACGATCTCGTCGATGCCGACACCGGCCGCGTCGTGGTCGAGGCCGGCAAGAAAATCACTGTGCGCCAGGCCCGTCAGCTACAGGAGAAGGGGCTCAAAGCCCTGCGCATGGCTGACGAGGAGCTGATTGGCCATTATATCGCGGAAGACCTGGTCAACGGCCGCACCGGCGAAATCTACGTCGAGGCTGGTGAGGAGATCACCGAAAAGAATCTCAAGATTCTGAACGAGGCGGGCTACAAGGAATTGCCGCTGCTCGACATCGATCATGTCAATGTCGGCGCCTACATCCGCAATACATTGGCCGTTGACAAGAACATGACGCGCGAGGACGCGCTGTTCGACATCTACCGCGTCATGCGCCCCGGCGAGCCGCCGACTGTAGAGACGGCCGAAGCGATGTTCCGTTCGCTGTTCTTTGACAGCGAACGCTACGACCTCTCGGCGGTCGGTCGCGTGAAGATGAACATGCGGCTCGATCTCGACGCACCGGATACAGTGCGCGTGCTGCGCAAGGACGACATCATCTCAGTCATCCGTACCTTGGTCGACTTGCGCGATGGCAAGGGCGAAATCGATGACATCGACCACCTCGGCAATCGCCGGGTGCGCTCGGTCGGCGAGCTGATGGAGAACCAGTACCGCATCGGCCTGTTGCGTATGGAGCGCGCGATCAAGGAGCGCATGAGCTCGGTCGATATCGACACGGTGATGCCGCAGGACCTCATCAACGCCAAGCCTGCAGCGGCCGCAGTGCGCGAGTTCTTCGGCTCCTCGCAGCTTTCGCAATTCATGGATCAGACCAATCCGCTATCGGAGATCACGCACAAGCGGCGTTTGTCGGCGCTCGGCCCGGGAGGTCTTACTCGGGAAAGGGCGGGCTTCGAGGTGCGCGACGTGCATCCCACGCATTACGGCCGCATCTGCCCGATCGAAACTCCGGAAGGGCCAAACATCGGTCTCATCAATTCTCTGGCGACCTATGCGCGCGTCAACAAATACGGTTTCGTCGAGACACCCTATCGGCGGGTGAAGGACGGCCGCGTCACCGACGAGGTGGTCTACCTCTCCGCGATGGAGGAGAGCCGCTACGCGGTCGCGCAAGCAAACGCAGCGATCGATAATCGCGGCCGCTTTACCGAAGACCTCATCGTCTGCCGTCAGGCGGGTGACGTGCATCTGGTGCCACGCGACAAGGTCGATTTCATGGACGTGTCACCGAAGCAGCTCGTCTCGGTCGCCGCCGCGCTCATTCCGTTCCTGGAGAACGACGATGCCAACCGTGCGCTGATGGGCTCGAACATGCAGCGCCAGGCTGTACCGCTGGTGCGTGCCGAGGCGCCGTTCGTGGGCACGGGCATGGAAGGTGTGGTTGCTCGTGACTCCGGCGCTTCGATTGCGGCGCGTCGCACCGGTATCGTCGACCAAGTGGATGCCACGCGTATTGTCGTGCGGGCTACCGGCGAAACGGACCCGACCAAGCCCGGCGTCGATATTTACCGGCTAATGAAATATCAGCGCTCGAACCAGAACACCTGCATCAACCAGCGTCCGCTGGTGAAAGTCGGCGATCAGGTCGAGAAGGGCGACATCATCGCCGATGGTCCGTCGACCGATCTCGGTGAGCTCGCGCTCGGACGCAACGTGCTGGTCGCGTTCATGCCGTGGAACGGCTACAACTTCGAGGACTCCATCCTGCTCTCCGAGCGGATCGTGAAAGACGACGTGTTCACGTCCATCCACATCGAAGAATTCGAGGTGATGGCGCGCGACACCAAGTTGGGGCCCGAGGAGATCACCCGCGATATCCCGAACGTCTCGGAAGAGGCGCTGAAGAACCTCGACGAGGCCGGTATCGTTTACATTGGCGCGGAAGTGCATGCCGGCGACATCCTGGTCGGCAAGATCACGCCGAAGGGCGAGAGCCCGATGACGCCGGAAGAGAAGCTGCTGCGCGCAATCTTCGGCGAAAAGGCGTCCGACGTGCGCGACACCTCCTTGCGCGTGCCGCCCGGCGTTCAGGGCACAGTGGTCGAAGTGCGCGTATTCAATCGCCATGGCGTCGAGAAAGACGAGCGCGCGCTCGCCATCGAGCGTGAAGAAATCGAGCGCCTTGCCAAGGACCGCGATGACGAACAAGCGATCCTCGATCGCAACGTCTACGGTCGTCTCGCCGAGATGCTGGAAGGCCGCCAGGGCATCGCCGGTCCGAAGGGCTTCAAGAAGGATTCGAAAATTACGCGTGCGGTGCTCGACGAGTATCCGCGCTCGCAATGGTGGCAGTTCGCTTCGCCAAACGACAAGCTCATGGCCGAGATCGAAGCCATCCGCAAGCAGTACGACGAATCGAAGAAGCTGCTTGAGCAACGCTTTCTCGACAAGGTCGAGAAGCTGCAGCGTGGCGATGAATTGCCGCCCGGTGTGATGAAGATGGTCAAGGTCTTCGTCGCCGTGAAGCGCAAGATCCAGCCCGGCGACAAAATGGCCGGCCGCCACGGTAACAAGGGCGTGGTGTCGAAGATCGTGCCGGCCGAGGACATGCCGTTCCTCGCCGACGGTCAGCCTGTCGACATCGTGCTCAACCCGCTCGGCGTGCCGAGCCGCATGAATGTCGGGCAAATTCTTGAGACGCACCTGGGCTGGGCCTGCGCCGGTCTGGGTCTCAAGATCGGCGAGGCCGTCGAGGCCTATAACGGCAAGAAAGACGTTCGCCCGCTGAAAGACATTCTGAAGAAGGTCTACGGTGAGGATGAGACCATCAGGTCCCTGAATGAAGGGGAGTTGGTGGAGCTCGGCGGCAATCTGCGCCATGGCGTGCCGATTGCGACGCCGGTGTTCGACGGCGCCAAGGAGGCCGACATCGAGAAGATGCTCGACCTCGCCGGTCTCGACCATTCAGGGCAGGTGACCGTCTTCGATGGCCGCACCGGTGAGCCGTTCGACCGCAAAGTGACCGTCGGCTTCATCTACATGCTGAAGCTGCACCACCTCGTGGACGACAAGATCCACGCTCGCTCCATCGGCCCGTACTCGCTGGTTACGCAGCAGCCGCTGGGCGGCAAAGCGCAGTTCGGCGGCCAGCGTTTCGGCGAAATGGAGGTGTGGGCGCTGGAGGCCTACGGCGCGGCCTATACGCTGCAGGAGATGCTCACCGTCAAGTCGGACGATGTCGCCGGCCGCACCAAGGTGTACGAGGCGATCGTGCGCGGTGACGACACGTTCGAAGCGGGCATTCCTGAGAGCTTCAACGTGCTGGTCAAAGAGATGCGCTCGCTGGGTCTCAATGTCGATCTGCACAATTCTAAGCAGTCGCGGCAAGGGCCGGAGCAAACGGCGGAAGCAGCCGAGTGATGAGCGTCATGGCCGGGGCGTGGGAACGTCCTTTTGTCCCGGCCATCCACGGCTTCCTTAAGGAAGGCGGCCAAGACATGGGTGCCCGGTGTAAGGCGGGCATGACGAAGGAAACGAAAGTTGAAACTAGCGGCCGACATCGGTCGGCAAGCGGAGAATGCGATGAACCAGGAAATTATGAATCTTTTCAGCCCGCAGGCCCCGGCTCAGGTCTTCGACCAGATCCGGATTTCGATCGCGAGCCCGGAGAAGATTCTGTCGTGGTCCTACGGCGAGATCAAGAAGCCGGAGACCATCAATTATCGCACTTTCAAGCCCGAACGCGATGGGCTGTTCTGCGCGCGCATCTTCGGGCCAATCAAAGATTACGAGTGCTTGTGCGGCAAGTACAAGCGCATGAAATACAAGGGCATCATCTGCGAAAAATGCTCGGTTGAGGTGACGCTGTCGCGCGTGCGGCGCGAGCGCATGGGCCATATCGAGCTTGCCGCGCCTGTTGCGCACATCTGGTTCCTGAAGTCCCTGCCAAGCCGCATCGGTCTGCTGCTCGACATGACGCTGAAGGACCTCGAGCGCATCCTTTACTTCGAATATTACGTCGTGCTCGAGCCGGGCCTCACCCCGCTCAAGGACCGGCAGCTCTTATCGGAGGATGAGTATCTCAAGGCGCAGGAGGAGTATGGCGCCGACTCGTTCACCGCCACCATCGGCGCGGAAGCGATCCGCGAGATGCTCAAGGCGCTCGATCTGGAGAAGATGCAAGCTGAGCTACGCGCCGAGCTTGCCGAGTCCGACAGCGACATTAAGAAGAAGAAGATCGCCAAGCGGCTGAAGCTGATCGAGGCGTTCCTCGCCTCCGGCAACAAGCCGGAGTGGATGATCCTCACGGTCGTGCCGGTGATTCCGCCCGATCTGCGGCCGCTGGTGCCGCTCGACGGCGGGCGTTTTGCCACGTCGGATCTCAACGACCTCTATCGCCGCGTCATCAACCGCAACAACCGCTTGAAGCGGCTGATCGAGCTGCGCGCTCCGGACATCATCATCCGCAACGAGAAGCGCATGCTGCAAGAAGCGGTCGATGCGCTGTTCGACAACGGCCGCCGCGGCCGCGTCATCACCGGCGCCAACAAGCGTCCGCTGAAGTCGCTCGCCGACATGCTCAAAGGCAAGCAGGGCCGCTTCCGCCAGAACCTGCTCGGCAAGCGCGTCGACTATTCCGGCCGCTCGGTGATCGTGGTCGGTCCCGAGCTCAAGCTGCACCAATGCGGCTTGCCGAAGAAGATGGCGCTCGAACTGTTCAAGCCGTTCATCTACTCCCGGCTTGATGCCAAGGGCCTCTCCACCACCGTCAAGCAGGCAAAGAAGCTGGTGGAAAAGGAGAAGCCCGAGGTTTGGGATATCCTCGACGAGGTAATCCGCGAGCATCCGGTGCTGCTCAATCGCGCGCCGACGCTGCACCGTCTGGGCATCCAGGCGTTCGAGCCGGTGCTGATCGAGGGCAAGGCCATCCAGCTGCACCCGCTGGTCTGTGCCGCGTTCAACGCCGACTTCGACGGCGACCAGATGGCCGTGCACGTGCCTCTCTCGCTTGAGGCGCAGCTTGAAGCGCGCGTGCTGATGATGTCGACCAACAACATTCTGCATCCGGCGAACGGTTCGCCGATCATCGTGCCATCGCAGGACATCGTGCTCGGCCTGTATTACCTCTCGACGCAACGCGAGGGCGAGGTCGGAGAAAACAAAATCTTCGGCGATATGGCCGAGATCGATCACGCGCTCGCCGAGAAGGCGATCACGCTGCACACCAAGATCAAGTATCGCTGGGAAGGTGTGGACGAGAAGGGCAAGCCGGTGCGCAAGTGGTACGACACCACACCCGGCCGCGTCGTGCTCGGCAGTGTGCTGCCCAAGAGCGCGAAAATCCCGTTTGATCTCGTCAATCGCTTGATGACCAAGCGCGAAATCTCCTCGATGATCGACACCGTCTACCGCCACTGCGGGCAGAAAGAGACGGTGATCTTCTGCGATCGCATCATGGCCCTCGGCTTCTATCATGCGTTCAAGGCCGGCATTTCGTTCGGCAAAGACGACATGGTGGTGCCAAAATCAAAGTGGGACATCGTCGAGAAGACGCGCCAGGAGGCCAAGGAGTTTGAGCAGCAGTACAATGACGGCCTGATTACCCAGGGCGAGAAGTACAACAAGGTGGTCGACGCCTGGTCGAAGTGCACCGAGCAGATCGCCGAGGAGATGATGCGCGAGATCTCTGCGTCGAAGAAGGACGCCAAGGGTGTCGAGCAGCAGGTCAACTCGATCTACATGATGGCGCATTCCGGCGCGCGCGGTTCGCCCGCGCAGATGCGTCAGCTCGCCGGCATGCGAGGGCTGATGGCCAAGCCGTCGGGCGAGATCATCGAGAGCCCGATCATTTCGAACTTCAAAGAAGGCCTCTCGGTGATGGAGTACTTCAACTCCACGCATGGCGCTCGTAAAGGCTTGGCCGATACCGCTTTGAAGACGGCGAACTCCGGCTATCTCACGCGCCGCCTGGTCGACGTCGCACAGGACTGCATCATCACCGAAGAGGACTGCGGCACCCGAAGTGGCATCAAGGTGCGGGCCATCATTGACGCCGGCACTGTGGTCGCTTCCCTTGCCTCACGCATCCTGGGACGCACCACGGCAGAGGACATCAAGGATCCCTCGAGCAACAAGGTGCTGGTCAAGCGCGGCACGCTGCTGCAGGAGCCGGAAGTCGAGACGATTTCCAACTCCGCCGTACAGGAGGTGAAGATCCGTTCGGTGCTCACCTGCGAGACCAAGAATGGCGTGTGCGGCGCCTGCTACGGGCGCGATCTCGCCCGCGGTACTCCCGTCAACATGGGCGAGGCGGTCGGCGTCATTGCGGCACAATCGATCGGCGAGCCGGGCACCCAGCTTACCATGCGTACGTTCCACATCGGCGGTGCGGCGCAGATCTCTGAACAGTCGTTCATCGAGTCGAACTTCGACGGCAAGATCAAGTTCAAGAGCAAAAACGTCGCGAAGAATTCGGATAACGAGACGGTTGTGATGGTGCGCAACATGGTTGTCGCTGTTCTCGATCCAGACGGCACGGAACGGGCGCATCACCGCATTCCATACGGCGCACGATTGCGCGTCGAGGATGGCGACAAGATCAAGCGCGGCCAGCGCATCGCCGAATGGGATCCCTATACGCGGCCGATCCTGACGGAGGTCGAGGGCACCATCGATTTCGAGGACCTGGTGGATGGTTTGTCGATGTCGGAGCAACTCGACGAGTCGACCGGCATCGCCAAGCGCGTGGTTATTGACTGGCGCACGGGTTCGTCGCGTAACCAGCAGGATCTGCGCCCCGCGATCGTGATCAAGTCGGGCAACAAGATCCTCAAGCTCGGCCGCGGCGGCGACGCGCGCTACCAGCTGGCGGTCGATGCCATTATCTCGGTCGATCCGGGCGCCCATGTGAAGGCGGGCGATGTAATCGCGCGTATCCCGACTGAAAGTGCTAAGACGCGCGACATCACCGGCGGTCTTCCGCGGGTGGCGGAGCTGTTCGAGGCGCGGCGGCCGAAGGAGGCCGCGATCATCGCCGAGATCGGCGGTACGGTGCGGTTCGGCAAGGATTACAAGAACAAACGTCGCATCACCATCGAGCCGTCAAACAAGAATGACGAGCCGAAAGAGTACCTGATCCCGAAGGGTAAGCACATCCATCTGCAGGACGGAGACGTCATCGAGAAGGGCGACTATATCGTCGAGGGCAATCCCGCCCCGCACGACATCCTCGCCATCAAGGGCGTCGAAGAGCTTGCGGCCTACCTGGTGAACGAAATCCAGGAGGTCTATCGCCTGCAGGGCGTCAACATCAACGACAAGCACATCGAGGTGATTGTTCGCCAGATGCTGCAGAAGGTCGAGATCGACGATTCCGGCGAGACCGAGCTTCTGCAGGGCGAGCAGCTCGACAAGTCCGAACTCGAGGAGGTCAACGCGCGGGCGGAGGCCGAAGGCAAGAAGCCGGCGAGCGGTCATCCCGTGCTGCTCGGCATCACCAAGGCCTCGCTGCAAACCCGCTCATTCATCTCGGCGGCATCGTTCCAGGAGACCACCCGCGTGCTCACCGAGGCCGCCGTCAACGGCAAGGCAGACACGCTCGACGGTCTCAAGGAGAATGTCATCGTGGGCCGCCTAATTCCGGCCGGCACCGGTGCGATGATGAACGAGCTGCGTGAGGTCGCCACCAAGCGCGACGCGCTCATCCTCGAGGAGCGCGAGAAGGACGCGGCCAAAGCCGCGGCCAAAGCGGAGGAAGCCCCTGCGCTGCCGGCTGCGGAATAACCGTCACGCCACGGTAATCAAAAGGGCCGCCCGCAAGGCGGCCCTTTTTTGCGCAAAGCGCGGCCTTCACCCGCATTAAGATTAGCCGCCACGCTGCGCTGGCAACGCCGAGGGCCGCGAAATAGCGATTTTTCGTGTGTTTCCGCCTTGACTTAGCAGAATCTCGCCGATACATACGCGGCACTTTCGGCAGGCGGTGAGCTTCGCTTGCTCGGAACGGCCGACGGCTAACCCTTTGAGGACACTCAAAGTCTGGCCGGCACCTCGCCTCGAGGAATGAAGCTCAGACGCTGCCACTGACAGCCACTGTCAGACCCAGAAGTGAACGGTCACGCCGCCTTGTCGCGTCGTGGCGGTCGGAAACTGAAAAGCGCCCCCGCTTACAAGCGGATGGCGCGTTTCGTTTTGCGCGTGGAAGCGCGCGATCCGGGCGTAAGCCCAAACGAGAGTAGCGAATGCCGACGATCAACCAGCTGATTGCCAAACCACGCCGACCGCTCAAGGCGCGCAATACCGTGCCGGCACTGCAGGCCTCGCCGCAGAAGCGGGGTGTCTGTACGCGCGTCTACACGACAACCCCGAAGAAGCCGAACTCGGCCCTGCGCAAAGTGGCGAAGGTGCGGCTCACCAACGGCTTCGAGGTGATCGGATACATCCCCGGCGAGGGGCACAATCTGCAGGAGCACTCGGTAGTGATGATCCGCGGCGGCCGCGTGAAGGATCTGCCCGGCGTGCGCTACCACATCCTGCGCGGCGTACTCGACACGCAGGGCGTCAAGAATCGCAAACAGCGCCGTTCCAAGTACGGCGCAAAACGCCCAAAGTAACCGGAGCCAAGCGACGGTTATCTTGGGCGAGCGAAGCGAGAGCCGGGATAGCCAAAGCGAAGAAACAGATAGAGCGAACCAATGTCCCGCCGCCACGCCGCAGAAAAGCGCGAGATCATTCCGGATCCGAAGTTCGGAAATGTCGTGGTCTCCAAGTTCATGAACGCCATCATGTACGACGGCAAAAAGTCGGTTGCCGAGTCGATTGTCTACGGCGCGCTGGAGACGATCGAGGCCAAAACCAAACAAAATCCGCTCAACGTCTTCCAGCAAGCGCTCGACAATGTGATGCCCTCGATCGAGGTCCGCTCGCGCCGCGTGGGCGGTGCTACCTACCAGGTGCCAGTCGAAGTGCGCACCTCGCGACGGCAGGCGCTGGGCATCCGATGGATCATTTCGGCGGCACGCGAGCGCAATGAGAAAACGATGACCGAGCGGCTCTCGGCAGAGCTGCTTGATGCATCCAACAACAGGGGAAACGCCGTCAAGAAGCGCGAGGACACGCACAAAATGGCAGAGGCCAACCGCGCCTTCTCGCATTACCGCTGGTGACGGCGGAGAAAGAATCCAAGGACCCCTTATGCCACGCAGCCACCCCATCGAGGATTACCGCAACTTCGGCATCATGGCACACATCGATGCCGGCAAGACGACGACGACCGAGCGGATCCTCTTCTACACAGGCAAGAGCCATAAGATCGGCGAGGTGCACGAAGGCGCCGCGACGATGGACTGGATGGAGCAGGAGCAGGAACGCGGCATCACCATCACGTCCGCCGCGACCACCGCGTTCTGGAACGGCAAGCGTCTCAACATCATCGATACTCCCGGCCACGTTGACTTCACCATCGAGGTCGAACGTTCGTTGCGAGTGCTCGACGGAGCCGTTTGCGTGCTCGATTCCAATCAGGGTGTTGAGCCGCAGACCGAAACGGTGTGGCGTCAGGGCGACAAATACAAAGTGCCGCGCATCGTTTTTGCCAACAAGATGGACAAAGTCGGCGCCGATTTCTTCAAATGTCTCGATGATATTGTTAACCGTCTCGGCGCCAAGCCCGTCGCCATACAGCTCCCCATCGGTTCGGAACAGAATTTCCGGGGCATCGTCGACCTCGTGCGCATGAAGGGCGTGGTGTGGGACGATGAATCTCTTGGCGCCAAATATCACGACATCGACATTCCGGCCGATATGGCCGATGAGGCCAAGAAGTACCGCGAGCAGATGGTGGAAGCGGCGGTTGAACTCGACGATGACGCCATGACCGCTTACCTCGAGGGCAAGGAGCCCGACGAGGCTACGCTCAAGAAGCTGATCCGCAAGGCGGTGATCGAGGGCAAGTTCTTTCCGGTGCTGTGCGGCTCGGCCTTCAAGAACAAGGGCGTGCAGCCGCTGCTCGATGCGGTGGTCGACTATCTGCCGTCGCCGCTCGATGTGCCGCCGATCAAGGGCGTCAATCCCGACAACGGCGAGGAAGTCGTGCGCGAACCGAAAGACGACGCGCCGATGGCGTTGCTGGCTTTCAAGATCATGGACGATCCCTTTGTCGGCACGATCACATTCTGTCGCATCTATTCGGGCACGCTCTCGTCTGGCACCGGCGTGATCAACTCCACGAAGGAGCGCAAGGAACGCATCGGTCGCATGCTGCTGATGCATGCAAACAATCGCGAAGACATCAAGGAAGCCTATGCCGGCGACATCGTCGCGCTGGCGGGGTTGAAGGAAGTGCGCACCGGCGACACGCTCTGCGATCCGGCCAAACCCGTGATCTTGGAGAAAATGGAATTTCCCGATCCGGTCATCGAGATCGCGATCGAGCCGAAGTCGAAAGCAGACCAGGAAAAGCTTGGCGTCGCGCTCGCCAAACTCGCAGCTGAAGACCCTTCCTTCCGCGTGTCGACCGATCAGGAGAGCGGCCAGACCATTCTCAAGGGCATGGGCGAACTCCACCTCGACATCAAAGTCGACATCCTGAAGCGCACCTACAAGGTCGACGCCAATATCGGTGCGCCGCAGGTGGCTTTCCGCGAGAAGATTACCCAGCGCGTCGAGCACGAATATACGCACAAGAAACAGACGGGCGGTTCCGGCCAGTTCGCCGCGATCAAGATCGTTTGCGAGCCGACGCCACCCGGCACGCCGTTCGAATTTGAGAACGAGGTCGTCGGCGGCGCTGTCCCGAAGGAGTACATCCCGGGTGTCGAGAAAGGTCTCGAGAGCGTGCTTGGCTCTGGTGTAGTCGCCGGTTTCCCAGTAGTCGATCTCAAGGTGACGCTGGTCGACGGCAAGTATCACGACGTCGACTCGTCGGCCCTGGCGTTCGAAATCTGCGCCCGGCAGTGCCTGCGTGAGGCGCTGCAGAAGGGCAAGCCGGTTCTGCTCGAGCCCATCATGAAGGTCGAGGTGGTGACGCCGGAGGATTACACCGGCTCCGTCATCGGGGATTTGAATTCGCGGCGCGGGCAGATTCAGGGGCAGGACATGCGCGGCAACGCCAACGTCATCAATGCCATGGTGCCGCTCATGAACATGTTCGGCTACGTCAACAATCTGCGCTCCATGTCCCAGGGGCGCGCCACATTCACCATGCAGTTCGATCACTATGCCGAGCTACCGGCGAACGTGTCGGCTGAAGTACAGAAAAAGTTCGCGTAGTTCGCGAGAGATAACGAGAGGATCTTGAACGGAGAGTTCCATGGCCAAGGAAAAATTCCAGAGGACCAAGCCCCATTGCAATATCGGCACCATCGGTCACGTCGACCATGGCAAGACGACCTTGACGGCAGCAATCACCAAGGTGCTGTCGGAGCAAGGCAAGGCGCAGTTCACTGCCTATGACCAGATCGATAAGGCGCCGGAAGAGAAGGCGCGCGGCATCACCATTTCGACCGCGCACGTCGAATACGAGACGGACAAGCGCCATTACGCGCACGTCGATTGCCCCGGCCACGCCGACTACGTGAAGAACATGATCACGGGTGCCGCGCAGATGGACGGCGCGATCCTCGTTGTCTCGGCCGCCGACGGCCCCATGCCGCAGACTCGCGAGCATATTTTGCTTGCTCGTCAGGTCGGCGTGCCGGCGCTGGTGGTGTTCATGAACAAGGTCGACATGGTCGACGATCCCGAGTTGCTCGAACTTGTCGAGCTCGAGGTCCGCGAACTGCTGTCGAAATACAACTTCCCGGGCGACAAGATCCCGGTGATCAAGGGTTCGGCGCTGATGGCGCTGGAGGGCAAGGACGAGAAGCTCGGCAAGACGGCGATCATGGATCTGATGAAGGCGGTCGACGAGTACATCCCGCAGCCTGAGCGTCCAAAGGATCAGCCGTTCCTGATGCCGGTCGAAGACGTGTTCTCGATTTCTGGCCGCGGCACGGTGTGCACCGGCCGCGTCGAGCGCGGCATCATCAAGGTCGGCGAGGAAGTCGAGATTGTCGGCATCCGCCCGACACAGAAGACGGTCGTCACCGGCGTCGAAATGTTCCGCAAGCTGCTCGACCAGGGCGAGGCGGGAGATAATATCGGCTGCCTGCTGCGCGGCACCAAGCGCGAGGAAGTCGAGCGCGGTCAGGTGTTGTGCAAGCCGGGCTCGGTCAAGCCGCACACCAAGTTCAAGGCCGAGGCCTACATCCTCACCAAGGAAGAGGGGGGCCGTCACACGCCGTTCTTCACCAACTATCGTCCGCAGTTCTATTTCCGCACCACTGACGTGACCGGCGTGGTGCACCTGCCGCAAGGCACAGAGATGGTGATGCCGGGCGACAACGTGGCGATGGAAGTACATCTGATCGTACCGATCGCCATGGAGGAGAAGCTTCGCTTCGCCATTCGCGAAGGCGGCCGCACGGTCGGCGCCGGCGTGGTGGCGAGCATCATCGAGTAGGCGAAAGAACCGTTCGCCCCCGCGCAAGCGGGGGCCCAGGGTTACGGAAAGATGCGCGACTAGGACCCTGGGTTCCCGCTTTCGCGGGGACGAGCGGGGATGAGAGACGAGACAAATGAACGGCCAGAATATCCGGATCCGGCTCAAGGCGTTCGATCACCGCATCCTCGATGCGTCGACGCGCGAGATCGTGAACACCGCCAAGCGCACCGGCGCTCAGGTGCGCGGGCCGATCCCGCTGCCGACCAAGATCGAGAAATTCACGGTGAACCGCTCGCCGCACGTCGACAAGAAGAGCCGCGAGCAGTTCGAGATGCGCACGCACAAGCGCCTCTTGGATATCGTCGATCCGACGCCGCAGACGGTGGATGCGCTGATGAAACTCGATCTTGCCGCCGGCGTCGACGTCGAGATCAAGCTGTAAGAAGAGGCCGCGCGAGGAAGACATGCGTTCGGGAGTGGTTGCGCAGAAAGTCGGCATGACGCGCGTGTTCACCGAGGCCGGTGAGCACGTGCCGGTGACTGTCTTGCGCCTGGCGCAATGTCAGGTGGTCGCCCACCGCACCAAGGACAAAAACGGCTACGTTGCCGTCCAGTTGGGCGCCGGCTCCCGCCGCACCAACAACATGAGCAAGGCCGACCGCGGTTATTTCGCCAAAGCCAAGGTCGAACCCAAGCGTAAACTTGCCGAATTCCGCGTGACCGAGGATGCGCTCATTCCACTCGGCGCCGAGATCACGGCCGATCATTTCATTCCGGGGCAGTTCGTCGATGTGTGCGGCATATCGATCGGCAAGGGCTTCGCCGGCGGCATGAAGCGGTGGAATTTCGGCGGACTGCGTGCCTCGCACGGCGTCTCCATTTCGCACCGCTCGATTGGCTCGACCGGCGGCCGCCAAGATCCTGGCAAGACCTTCAAGAATAAGAAGATGCCGGGTCATATGGGCGTCGAGCGGGTGACCACTCTCAATCTCAGGGTGGTCCAGACCGATGTCGAGCGCGGCCTCATCCTTGTTGAGGGTGCGGTGCCGGGCGCCAAAGGCGGTTGGATCACCGTCCGCGATGCCGTGAAGAAGGCGTTGCCGAAAGAAGCGCCGAAGCCCGGCAAATTCCGCGTTGCCGAGGAAGCCAAATCTCCAGATAAGCCGGAATCGGCACCCGAACAGGCATCCGCGAGCGCGTCACCGGCTCCGCAGGAGAATCCCAAGCCGGCACCGCAGGCGGAGGCCAAGCCAGCCTCGCAAGCCGAGGCCAAGACAAACGTAGAGGCAAAAGCAGACGCCAAGCCGGCCAAGGAGAACAAGGACAAGAAGCCCGCCGCCCCCAAGAAGAAGGAGGGCGAGTGATATGGAGCTGAAGATCACGACGCTCGAAGGCAAAGAGGCCGGGTCGGTGACCCTGCCGGATGCCATTTTCGGGTTGGAACCGCGCACCGACATTCTGCAGCGCTGCATCAACTGGCAACTCGCCAAGCGCCAGCGCGGCACCCATAAGACCAAACTGCGCGGCGAGGTGAACCGCACGACCAAAAAGATGTACGCGCAGAAGGGCACCGGCGGCGCCCGTCACGGTGCGCAGAGCGCGCCGCAATTCCGCGGCGGCGGCCGTTCGTTCGGGCCGGTGGTGCGCAGCCATGCTATCGCGCTGCCGAAAAAAGTACGCGCGCTTGCGCTTAAGCATGCGCTCTCGTCCAAAGCCAAGGACGGCGGCATCATTGTGCTCGACAAAGTCGCGCTGAAGGAAGCGAAGACCGGCGCGCTAGCCAAGCAGTTCGGCAAGCTCGGCCTCGACAACGCGCTGATCATCGACGGCGCTGACATCGAAGCCAATTTCCGCACCGCGGCACGCAATATTCCGAATATCGATGTGCTGCCGGTGCAAGGCATCAACGTTTACGACATTCTGCGCCGCAAGACCCTGGTGCTCACCAAGGCCGCCATCGATGCGCTGGAGGCGCGGTTCAAATGACCACCAGCGATCCGCGCCACTACGATGTCATCATCGCCCCGGTGATCACCGAGAAGGCGACCATGGCCTCCGAACACAACAAGGTCACCTTCAAGGTGCGCAAGGATGCCACCAAGCCGCAGATCAAGGAGGCAATCGAGAAGCTCTTCGATGTGAAGGTGAAGAGCGTGAACACGCTCAATCGCCGCGGCAAGGTCAAAGTATTCCGCAACAAGGTCGGGCAGAAGTCCGACAGCAAACGCGCGATCGTGACGCTGGAAGAGGGTCACCGCATCGACGTGACCACGGGATTGTAGGGAGCGGCCGATGGCATTGAAGACTTACAATCCGACCTCACCGAGCCAGCGGCACCTGGTCAATATCGACCGCTCGAATCTGTACAAGGGGCCCCCGGTCAAGTCGTTGACCGAAGGGCAAAACTCGACCGGCGGCCGTAACAATGCCGGTCGCATCACCTCGCGGTTTCGCGGCGGCGGACACAAGCAGGCCTATCGCAAGATCGATTTCAAGCGCCGCGCCAAGTTCGACGTACCGGCGACCGTGGAGCGCATCGAATACGATCCCAACCGCACCGGGTTTATCGCGCTGATCAAATATCAGGATGGCGAACTCGCCTATATTTTGGCGCCGCAACGTCTGGCCCCGGGCGATACCGTGATCGCCTCCGAGCACGCCGACGTGAAGCCGGGTAACGCCATGCCGATCGGCAATATTCCAGTCGGGACGATCGTGCACAATATCGAGCTCAAGATCGGAAAGGGCGGTCAGATCGCGCGTTCCGCCGGCGCCTACGCGCAGATCGTCGGCCGCGACCAGGATTACGTCATTCTGCGCTTGAACTCAGCGGAGCAGCGTCTCGTCCATGGCCGCTGCATGGCCAGCATCGGCGCGGTGTCGAATCCGGACAATATGAACACGGTTATCGGCAAGGCCGGCCGCCAGCGCTGGAAAGGCCGCATGCCGCATAATCGCGGAATCAGCATGAACCCGGTCGATCATCCGCATGGCGGACGCACCAATGGCGGCGGTCATTGGGTGACGCCATGGGGTTTCCCGACCAAAGGCAAGAAGACGCGCAAGAACAAGCGCACGTCGAAATTCATCGTGCTCAGCCGCCACAATCGCAAGAAGAACCAGGGTTAAGCGTCATGGCTCGTTCGCTATGGAAAGGTCCTTTCGTCGACGGCTATCTGCTGCGCAAGGCAGAAGCCGCGCGCGCTTCGGGCCGTCATGAGATGATCAGGATTTGGAGCCGCCGTTCGACCATCCTGCCGCAGTTCGTCGGGCTGACCTTCGGCGTCTACAACGGACAGAAGCACATTCCGGTTCTGGTGACCGAGGAAATGGTCGGCCACAAGTTCGGCGAGTTCGCGCCGGGCCGCATGTTCTATGGGCACTCGTCGGATCGCAAGGCGAAGCGGACGGCTGCGCCAGGTGCGCCGGCTGCACCGGGCGCGGCGCCTGCGGCCCCTGCCGCACCTGCCACGCCGGCGGCAAGCTGAGGATAGAGAAGGACGATGGGCAAGAGCGCACGCGGGCGAAGCCTCGCCGAGAACGAGGCCAAAGCGGTCAGCCGCATGCTGCGGGTGTCGCCGCAAAAACTCAATCTTGTTGCGCAGTTGATCCGCGGCAAGAAAGTATCGAGTGCGCTCGCCGACCTGCAATTCTCGCACAAGCGCATCGCCAAAGACGTGCGCAAGTGTCTGGAGTCAGCGATTGCCAATGCCGAGAACAATCACGATCTCGACGTCGACGATCTCGTGGTTGCGGAAGCGCATGTCGGCAAAGCGCTGGTGATCAAGCGCTTTGCCGCCCGCGGACGCGGCCGGGTAGGGCGGATTCTAAAGCCCTTCGCCAATATCACCATCGTGGTGCGGGAAGTGGCGGCGGCGCAAGCGAAAGCCTGAGAGGGAGATAAACGTGGGTCAGAAGGTCAATCCAATCGGGCTTCGGGTCGGCATCAACCGCACCTGGGATTCGCGCTGGTACGCGGGAAAGAACGAGTACGGTTCGCTGCTGCACGAGGACATCAAAATCCGCGACGATCTGATGAAGCAGCTCAAGCAGGCGGCGGTGTCGCGCATCGTTATCGAGCGCCCGCACAAAAAATGCCGCGTCACCATTCACTCGGCGCGGCCCGGTGTGGTGATCGGCAAGAAGGGCGCCGATATCGAGAAGCTGCGCAAGTCGGTGGCCAAGCTCACTCAAAGCGACGTCGTCATCAATATTGTCGAGATCCGCAAACCCGAATTGGATGCGCAATTGGTTGCCGAATCGATCGCGCAGCAACTCGAGCGGCGTGTCGCTTTTCGGCGCGCCATGAAACGCGCGGTGCAATCGGCCATGCGGCTGGGCGCCGAAGGCATCCGCATCAATTGCTCCGGCCGCCTGGGCGGCGCAGAAATCGCGCGCATGGAATGGTATCGCGAAGGACGCGTGCCGCTGCACACCTTGCGCGCCGATGTCGATTACGGCGTCGCCACAGCGTTCACGACCTATGGCACCTGCGGCGTGAAGGTTTGGATATTCAAGGGCGAAATTCTCGAGCACGACCCGATGGCGCAGGACAAGAAGCTGGCCGAGGGTGATGCCGGCCGTGCGCGTCGTGAACCGGCGGCTTGAGAGGGGAAAAGAGTTCTAGGTCATGCTGCAACCGATCCGTACCAAGTTCCGCAAGGCGCATAAGGGCCGCATCCACGGCACTGCGACCAGCGCGGTGACGCTTGCTTTCGGCCAATATGGGCTGAAGGCGCTCGAGCCCGAACGTGTGACCGCGCGTCAGATCGAGGCGGCGCGGCGCGCGCTCACGCGCTTCATGAAGCGCTCGGGCCGCGTCTGGATTCGGGTTTTTCCTGACGTGCCGGTATCGAAGAAGCCGATCGAGGTGCGCATGGGCAAAGGCAAAGGCACTCCGGAGATATGGGTATGCCGTGTCAAGCCCGGCCGTATCCTCTTTGAGGTGGACGGAATCCCGCAGGCGACCGCGCGGGAAGCGCTGGCGTTGGCCGCAGCCAAGCTGCCTGTGAAGACTCGTTTCATTGAACGTATCGCCGAGTAGGTGTCATGAAAGCCGCCGATGTCAGAGCGATGACGCTCGATCAACTCGACGACGAAGTGCTCAAGCTCAAGAAGGAGCAGTTCAATCTGCGCTTCCAACGGGCGACCGGCCAGCTTGAGAACACCGCTCGCGTGCGCGTCATTCGCCGCGATATCGCGCGCATGAAGACGATCGCGGCGCAAAAGCGGGCTGGTGTCGAGCCGACAATCGGTGCAGCCGAACCGGTTGCGCCGGCAAAGAAGACAAAAACCGCAAAGCCCAAGGCCGCCGCGAAGCCGCGCGCCAAGGCGAAGTCGAAGGAATAAACGAATGCCGAAGCGTACGCTCCAGGGCGTGGTCGTGAGCGACAAGCCGAACAAGACGGTGATCGTGCGCGTCGAGCGTCGTTTCACCCATCCGCAGATGAAGAAGACCATTCGCCGTTCCAAGAAGTACCACGCGCACGACGAGAAGAACGAGTATGCGGTAGGCGACGTGGTTTGGATCGAGGAGCGTCGGCCGATTTCCAAGCTCAAGTGCTGGGAAGTCATCCGCGGCGAGAAGAAAGCGAAAGTACAGTAAGTGACGACGTTAAAGACCATGAGAGCCGCATCATGATTCAGATGCAGACCAATCTCGACGTGGCGGACAATTCCGGCGCGCGCCGTGTCATGTGCATCAAGGTGCTGGGCGGCTCGAAGCGTAAATACGCGACGATCGGCGATGTCATTGTCGTTTCGGTGAAGGAAGCAATCCCGCGCGGCCGCGTAAAAAAAGGCGACGTCATGAAGGCCGTGGTGGTGCGCATCTCCAAGGACATCAAACGTCCGGATGGCTCCGTCATCCGTTTCGACCGCAATGCCGCGGTGCTGATGACGCCGCAGAACGAGCCGGTCGGCACCCGCATTTTCGGGCCCGTGCCGCGCGAGCTGCGCGCCAAAAATCACATGAAGATCATCTCGCTTGCGCCGGAGGTGCTGTGATGGCCGCCAAGATCAAGAAAGGCGACAAGGTCATCGTGCTTACCGGCCGCGACAAAGGCCGCAGCGGTGAGGTGATCGAGGTGCGTCCGGCGGAGGCGCGCGCGCTCGTTCGTGGCATCAATATGGTCAAACGCCATCAACGCCAGACGGCGCAGCAGGAGGGCGGCATCATCTCCAAGGAGGCGCCGATTCACCTGTCGAATCTGGCGGTCGCCGACCCGAAGGACGGCAAGCCGACGCGTGTCGGCTTCAAATTCGTGGGCACCGGGCAGGACCGCAGGAAAGTGCGCGTCGCCAAGCGCTCCGGAGTAGAGATCGATGGCTGATACGCAGCAGGATTCTCAAGCCAAGAAGCCGCAGAAGCCGCCGCAAGGCGGGCCTAAGCCCGGCAAAGAGGCGGCGGCGAAGGCCGACGGTGCGCCGAAGGTCAAGCAGCCGCGCCAGCGCTCGGATTACAAAGCGCGGCTGAAGGCGCATTTCGACACCGTTGTGCGCGAGCAACTCACCAAGCAGTTCGGCTACAAAAACCCGATGCAGGTGCCCAGGATCACCAAAGTCGTTTTGAACATGGGCATCGGCGAGGGCGTTGCGGACCGCAAAAAAGTGGACGGTGCCGCTGCGGATTTGTCGCTGATCGCCGGCCAGAAAGCCGTCGTCACCAAAGCGCGCAAATCGATCGCTACTTATAAGCTGCGCGACGGACAGGCCATCGGCTGCAAAGTGACGCTGCGCAAAGCGCGCATGTACGACTTCATCGACCGCCTCGTGAACATCGCGCTGCCGCGCATTCGTGACTTCCGCGGCCTCAACCCGAAGAGCTTCGACGGCCGCGGCAACTACTCGCTCGGCATCAAGGAATACACGGTGTTTCCGGAAATCGACTTCGACAAGGTCACCGACACCTGGGGCCTCGATGTCACTGTTTGCACCAGCGCGCGCAACGACGAAGAAGCGCGCGCTCTTTTGGCTGCGTTCAACTTCCCGTTCCGGCAGTGAGGACGATGTCCTCAAACGCGGGACCGTAGGAGAGAGCAGAATGGCGAAAAAGAGTTCGATCGAGAAAAACAGCCGGAGGCGCCGGATGGCCAAGCAGTATGCCAGCCGGCGCGCCAAGTTGAAGGCAATCGCGCAAGACAAGAAATTGCCGACCGAAGAGCGGTTCGCGGCGACGCTGAAGCTTGCCAAATTGCCCCGCAATTCATCGGCCACGCGTATCCGCAACCGTTGCGAATTATCGGGCCGGCCGCGCGGATTTTATCGCAAACATAAGCTTAGCCGTATCGCGCTGCGCGAGCTCGGCTCGAAGGGGCTTATTCCCGGCCTCGTAAAGTCGAGTTGGTAGGAGGGGCGGGATGGCGGTCAACGATCCGATCGGCGACATGATTGCGCGTATCCGCAATGCGCAGATGCGCAGCAAATCGAAGGTTTCCATGCCCGGCTCCAAGCAGCGCGAGCGCGTGCTCGAAGTGCTCAAGAGCGAGGGCTTCATCCGCGGTTATGCCAGCGTCGCACATGCCGGCGGTCGCAGCGAGCTGGAGATCGAGCTCAAATATTACGACGGCGAGCCGGTGATCCGCGAGATTGCGCGTGTGTCGAAGCCCGGCCGCCGCGTCTATGCTTCGGTTAGGAATCTGCCGCGTGTGAACAACGGCCTCGGCGTCGCAATTCTGTCCACCCCCAAAGGCGTGATGGCCGATCACGACGCGCGTGAGGCTAATGTCGGCGGCGAAATCATCTGCACGGTGTTCTGATGTCGCGTATCGGTAAAAAAGCGGTCGTTGTTCCGACGGGCGTCACCGCCAATGTCGAAGGGCAAACCGTTAAGATGAAGGGGCCGAAGGGCGCCCTCCAGGTCGTGTTGCACGACGATGTAACCGCTACAATGGACAAGGGCGGGATCAAGATCGAGCCGCGGTTCGAAACCAAGCGCGCACGCTCGCAATGGGGCACATCGCGCACGCTGGTGGCCAATCTCGTGGCCGGCGTGACCAAGGGGTTCGAGGAGCGCCTGGAGATTAACGGCGTCGGCTTTCGCGCTGCCGTGCAGGGCAAACAGCTCAATCTGCAGCTCGGCTTCTCGCATGATGTCAACTATCCGATCCCGCAAGGGATCACGATCGCAACGCCGAAACCCACCGAAATCGTGGTCACCGGCATCGATAAGCAGCAGGTCGGCCAGGTGGCCGCCGAGTTGCGAGGTTTCCGGCCGCCGGAGCCGTACAAAGGCAAAGGCGTGAAATACGTGGACGAATACATCTTCCGCAAGGAAGGCAAAAAGAAATAGAGGACGAGCGCCATGTCGAGATTGTCTGACCGGACTGCGCGGCGGACGGGAGTGGTGCGGCGCAAGGTGAAACTTGCGGCGGGGCGGCGCTTGCGGCTGTCGGTATTCCGCTCGTCCAAGCATATCTATGCGCAGCTCATCGACGACCTCAAAGGCGAGACGCTTGCCGCTGCTTCGACGCTGGAGAAGGCAATGCGCGGCGAGGGCAAGAAGGGCACGAACGTCGCTGCTGCCAAAGAGGTCGGCAAGCTCATCGCGCAGCGCGCCAAGGAAAAAGGTGTTACCGACGTAGTGTTCGATCGCGGCAGTTATCTCTACCACGGGCGCGTCAAGGCATTGGCCGACGCCGCGCGCGAAGGCGGCCTCAATTTCTAACGGATCAATCCTATGGCAACTGAACCCCGCAGAGAACGAGAACCCCGGCGCGAGCGCGGCGGCCGCGAAGAACGCGAGCCGAGCGAGTTCATCGACAAGCTGGTGCACATCAACCGCGTCGCCAAGGTGGTCAAAGGCGGCCGCCGTTTTGGCTTTGCCGCGCTGGTCGTGATCGGTGATCAGAAAGGCCGCGTCGGCTTTGGCCACGGCAAGGCGCGCGAGGTGCCGGAGGCGATCCGCAAGGCAACCGACGCCGCCAAGCGCGGCTTGACCCGCGTTCCGCTGCGCGAGGGCCGCACCTTGCATCACGACGTGCTCGGCCGTCATGGCGCCGGCAAAGTGTTCCTGCGCGCCGCACCTCCGGGAACCGGCATCATCGCCGGCGGCCCGATGCGCGCGGTGTTCGAGACGCTTGGTATGCAGGACGTGGTGGCGAAGTCGCTCGGCTCGTCGAATCCGTACAACGTGGTGCGCGCAACCTTCAACGCGCTCAAGCACCAGGATTCGCCGCGCGCGGTCGCCGCCCGCCGCAACATCAAGGTGTCGACATTGCAGACCCGCCGCCGCGAAGGCGGCGATGTCGAAGCCGCCGCGGATTGAGAGTGCCGGTCATGGCTGGAAAGACCCTGAAGGTGGAACAGATCGCGAGCCCCTTGCGCCGCGACGGTGTTCAACGCGCGACGCTTATTGGGCTCGGCCTCAACAAAATCGGACGCAAGCGCGAATTGCCGGATACGGCGGCAACGCGAGGTATGATCCGCAAAGTGCATCATCTGGTGCGCGTGGTAGGCGAGGGAAAATGATTCGTCATGGCCGGTCATAGCCGTTCGAAGACCGGCGTTCTTTCCGAACGCTTTGTCCGGCCACGTCTTGTTCTTTGCGGACATGCGTCAAGACGTGGATGCCGGCGGCACAGAACCGGGCATGACGGCTGAGAGAAACGAGGACGTGAGATGAAACTCAACCAGATCGCCGACCGCCCCGGCGCACGCAAGAAGCGGCTGCGCATCGGCCGCGGCATCGGTTCGGGGATGGGCAAAACCGGCGGCCGCGGCGGCAAAGGCCAGACCGCGCGGGCCGGTTACGCCAACAAAGGATTCGAGGGCGGCCAAATGCCGCTGCATCGGCGCCTGCCCAAGCGCGGTTTTCGCAACACGCCGTTCGCAGTAAAGCTCAATGAAATCAATCTGGGCAAAGTACAGGCTGCGATCGACGCGGGCCTGCTCGATGCGAGCGCGGCGATCGATGCTGAAGCCATGGTGAAGGCCGGTTTGATGCGGCGCGCCAAGGGCGGCGTGAAACTGCTCGCTGCCGGTGAATTCAAAGCAAAAGCATCGTTCGCCGTCTATCGCGCCTCACAATCGGCGATTCAGGCTGTCGAAAAGGCGGGCGGCTCAGTAAAAATTTTGGCACAGCCGAAGCGGGAGCCGGCGGAGCCGAAAGGCAAGAACAAACGCATGGCGCTCGAGACCTCCAAGGGCGGGGCGGACAAGAAAGGCAAGTCGCAGGCCGCCGAAGGCGAGGCTCGGGCCGAGTAGCGTCTTCACGATGGCGCAGGCAGCGCCTATTTACGACCTTGTGACCCACGGCCGGCGCATGCGCGGTGTAGGTTGCGGGCGGCGACCTCACTGGTGCGGGGCGGCAGGAGCGAGCGAATGGTTTCGGCAGCGGAACAACTGGCAGCCAATCTGAATTTTTCGGCGCTCGCCAAAGCTGAAGAGCTCAAGAAACGGATCTGGTTCACACTAGGCGCCTTGCTGGTTTACCGGCTTGGCACGTACATCCCGCTGCCCGGCATCGATCCCAACGCTTGGGAGCAGATCTTTCAGACCCAGTCGGGCGGCATTCTCGGCATGTTCAACATGTTCTCCGGCGGCGGCATCCACCGGATGGCGATCTTCGCGTTGAACATCATGCCGTACATCTCCGCCTCGATCATTATCCAATTGATGACCACCGTCTCGCCGACGCTCGAACAACTCAAGAAAGAAGGCGAGCAAGGGCGCAAGATCATGAACCAGTACACGCGGTACCTCACCGTGGTACTGGCCGCGTTCCAGGCTTACGGGATCGGCATCGGTCTCGAGGGGACCGGAAGCGTGGTGTCCAATCCAGGGATATTCTTTCTGATTTCGACCACCATTACGCTCACCGGCGGCACCATTTTTCTGATGTGGTTGGGGGAGCAGATCACCTCGCGCGGTATCGGCAACGGAATTTCGCTGATCATCCTCTCAGGCATTGTGGCGCAATTGCCTTCGGCGATTGCCGGTACTTTGGAACTCGGCCGTCAGGGAGCGTTGTCGACGGGCCTCATCCTGGCTGTCATCGTGATGGCGGTTGCGGTCATCGCCTTCATCGTGTTCATGGAACGGGCGCAGCGCCGCCTATTAATCCAGTATCCCAAGCGGCAGGTTGGCAACCGTATGTTCGAGGGCCAGTCCTCGCATCTGCCGCTCAAACTCAACACATCCGGCGTGATTCCACCGATTTTTGCCTCCTCGCTGCTGCTGTTGCCGACGACGGTGGCCAATTTCAACGCCGGAAGCGGTCCGGGCTGGCTCACGACGGTGACCACATTGCTCGGCCACGGTCGGCCGCTGTTCCTCGTCCTTTATATCGCGCTTATCGTCTTCTTCGCGTTCTTCTACACCGCGATCGTGTTCAATCCGACGGAGACCGCCGATAACCTCAAAAAGCACGGCGGTTTCATTCCGGGCATCAGGCCGGGCGAGCGCACGGCCGAATACATCGATTATGTGCTCTCGCGCATTACGGTCGTCGGCGCGCTGTATCTGGCGGTGGTGTGTCTTATCCCGGAGATTTTGATCTCGTATGCGGCGGTGCCCTTCTACTTCGGCGGCACCTCATTGCTGATCGTGGTGAGCGTGACCATGGACACCGTCGCGCAGATTCAAGGCTATCTGCTGGCGCATCAGTATGAAGGGCTGATCAAACGGTCGAAGCTGCGAGGCCGGACGCGATGAGAGTGATCCTGCTCGGCCCGCCGGGGGCGGGGAAGGGCACGCAAGCACAGCGCCTGGTTTCCAAACACGGCATCGTCCAACTCTCGACCGGCGACATGTTGCGCGCCGCTGTGGCCGCCGGAACCGAAGTCGGCCAGCGCGCCAAAGCCATCATGGATCGTGGCCAATTGGTGCCGGATGACGTCGTCGTGGCCATCATCGCCGAGCGCATTGACCAGCCGGACTGCCGCGGCGGGTTTGTTCTCGACGGCTTTCCGCGCACGGTGCCCCAGGCGGAAGCGCTCGACCGCCTTTTGGCGGAGCGCGGCCTCAAACTGGATGCAGTTATCGAGCTCAAGGTCGACGAACGTAGCCTGCTCAAGCGCATAGAGAAGCGGGTGGCCGAAATGACAGCCCGCGGGGAGAAACTGCGCTCCGACGACAATCCTGAGGTGCTCAAAGGCCGGCTCGCCGCCTATCGGGCGCAGACCGCGCCGGTCGCCAATCACTATGCAGCCAAGGGCCTGCACAAGCCGGTGGACGGGATGGCCTCCATCGACGCCGTCACCCATGCCATTGACCGAATCCTCGGCCCTGGTCGTCGCGGCGCGGGGCGCAGTAAGCGCGGTGAGGCCAAGCGGCCAGAAAAACGGACCGGTGGGACTGCCAAGCCGACTGGTCCCAATCGCAGGCGCCGTACCGGCAAGGCACCGAAGCGGTCGGCTGCCCCGGCAAGAAGCAAAAACAGGCGGGGACTGCGCAAATCGGGTAGTCGGCGGAGGTTGACGAAAGGCCGATGAATCCCCTAATAAGCTGCGCATTCAGGAGCTTGACGCGATGCCAGGCCCCCGGCGAGCGGGGACGGGTGTCGTGTTACGCTTTGCGCTATGCCCCTGATGGGGCAGGAAAATTCAAGGCCCGCCGGGCCGGACCATAAACAGGAGTTCTGCCTCGTGGCTCGTATCGCGGGCGTCAATCTACCGACGAACAAGCGCGTGATCATCGCGCTTCAATACATTCATGGAATCGGGCCCAAGATCGCCCGGGACATCATGACCAAGGTTAACCTGCCGGACGAGCGGCGCGTGTCGCAACTCACCGACGCCGAGGTGCTGCAAATCCGCGAGGTCATCGATCACGACTACGTGGTGGAAGGCGATCTGCGCCGAGACGTGGCCATGAACATCAAGCGCCTGATGGATCTCGGTTGCTACCGCGGGCTGCGCCACCGCAAGGGTTTGCCGGTGCGTGGACAACGCACCCATACCAATGCGCGCACACGTAAAGGGCCGGCCAAGACCATCGCCGGCAAGAAGAAAGTCGAAAGCAAGTAACGGGACTTGCCCGCGCCTTTGGCTTGCGGGCCGCGAAAGGACTTGAGGAATGGGTAAGGAAGCCACCCGCGTCCGCAGGCGCGAACGCAAGAACATCGCGTCGGGCGTCGCGCACGTTGCCGCCTCGTTCAACAACACCATGATCACCATCACCGATGCACAGGGCAACACCATTGCCTGGTCATCGGCGGGGACCATGGGTTTCAAGGGCTCACGGAAGTCGACGCCCTACGCCGCGCAAGTCGCAGCCGAAGACGCCGCCAAGAAGGCGCAAGAGCACGGTATGCGCACCCTGGAGGTCGAGGTGTCAGGCCCCGGTTCGGGCCGCGAGTCGGCGTTGCGCTCGCTGCAGGCCGCCGGTTTCACCATTACCTCGATCCGCGATGTCACGACGATCCCGCACAACGGTTGCCGGCCGCGCAAGCGGCGCCGCGTTTGAATTCGAAGCGGATGCGGCCGTCCCGCATCCGCTGCCGCCAAACTTCTCCCACACGGCGGGTGGGACTGCGCGAGGATGAAAAGCCCGCGCCGCTGAAAAGGTGAATGACGTGATCCAAAAGAATTGGCAAGAACTGATCAGGCCGAACAAGCTCCAGGTGGCCGCCGGCGCCGATGTCGCGCGGACGGCGACCGTGGTTGCCGAACCGCTCGAGCGCGGTTTCGGCGTCACGCTTGGCAATGCGCTGCGGCGCGTTCTGCTCTCCTCGCTGCAAGGGGCAGCGGTGCAGTCGGTACATATCGACGGGGTTCTGCACGAGTTTTCCTCGATCGCCGGCGTGCGCGAGGACGTGACGGACATCGTGCTCAACATCAAAGACATTGCCATCAAAATGCAGGGCGAGGGCCCCAAGCGCATGGTGGTGAAGAAGCAAGGACCCGGCACGGTCACCGCCGGCGACATCCAGACGGTGGGTGATGTCACGGTGCTCAATCCGGACCTCGTGCTGTGCACCCTCGACGAGGGTGCCGAGATCCGCATGGAATTCACCGTCAACACCGGCAAAGGCTACGTGCCGGCCGAGCGCAACCGGCCCGAAGACGCGCCGATCGGGCTTATTCCCGTCGATAGCCTGTATTCGCCGGTGCGCAAGGTTTCGTACAAGGTGGAAAACACCCGCGAGGGTCAGATTCTGGACTACGACAAGTTGACGATGACCATCGAGACCAACGGCGCAGTGTCGCCGGAGGACGCGCTGGCTTACGCGGCCCGCATCCTCCAGGATCAGCTGAACGTCTTCGTCAACTTCGAGGAGCCGCGCAAGGAGGCCGCCGCCGAGGCGATCCCCGATCTCGCCTTCAACCCGGCCTTCCTCAAGAAGGTCGACGAACTCGAACTCTCGGTGCGCTCGGCCAACTGTCTCAAGAATGACAACATCGTCTACATCGGCGATCTCGTGCAGAAGACCGAAGCGGAAATGCTGCGGACGCCGAACTTCGGTCGAAAGTCGCTCAACGAGATCAAGGAAGTACTGGCCCAGATGGGTCTGCACCTCGGCATGGAAGTGCCGGGCTGGCCGCCGGAGAATATCGAAGAGCTCGCCAAGCGGTTTGAAGACCACTACTGACAGGGGACAGCGGTCAGAAATCAGTAATCAGACATGTTCTGATCGCTGATCACTGGCTACTGATTACTGAGATGCGTCACGGCAAAGTTCATCGCAAGCTCAACAAAAAGCCTGCGCACCGCAAGGCGATGTTCGCCAACATGGCGGCGGCCTTGATCAAGCACGAGCAGGTGATCACCACGCTGCCCAAGGCCAAGGAGCTGCGTCCGGTGGTCGAGAAGCTTGTCACGCTCGCCAAAAAAGGCGGCCTCTCCGCCCGCCGACAGGCGATTGCGGAAATCCGCGACGTGGCGCAGGTCAAGAAGCTCTTCGATGTCATCGGTCCGCGCTACAAGGAGCGCAACGGCGGCTATACGCGCGTTATCAAGGCGGGTTTCCGTTATGGCGACAATGCCGCCCGTGCGGTCATCGAATTCATCGACCGGGATGAGGCAGCCAAAGGCAAAGATTCCGGACCGGTACAGGAAAAGACCACCGAGGAGACGGCGGCGGTGCCCGCCTGACGACTTGTTGAATCTCATCCGAAAAAAGGGCGGCATTTGCCGCCCTTTTTTATTCGCTAAAGCCATAGGCGCAGCGATGCGCCTTTGTATAATCCCGACTGCCGTCACGCTTTGAGGGGGGACCATGATCCGGCTTGTTGTCGCTGCTTTTGTACTCACCGGCTTTGCCACTTTCGCCAACGCGCAATCCGATCTCGTCAAGCGGGGCGACTATCTGGTGAACGGCATTCTCACCTGCGGCAACTGCCATTCGCCGAAAGGGCCAAACGGCGACATCCCGGGTAAGGAATTTTCAGGTGGACTGTCCTGGGACGAGCCGCCCTTCAAGGTCACCGCCCCCAACATCACCCAGGACAAAGATACGGGCATCGGTGGCTGGACCGACGCGCAGATCAAGACCTTGTTGCGCACCGGCATCAGACCGAACGGCGTGCATATCGCGATGGTGATGCCGACCGGCTTCTACCACATCATGACCGAGCGCGACCTAAATGCGGTCGTCGCTTACCTGCGTACAATCAAGCCGATCAAGAACACCGTCGCTGCGCCGATCTACAAGATGCCCCAGGTTGAGCATGTGCTCCCCGGCGGCGAGAAGCCGTACACGGAAGCCATGATGACGGACAAAGTAAAACGGGGCTTCTATCTCGCCACGATCGCGCATTGCATGGAATGCCACACGCCCATGGAGAAGGGCGTACGCCTGTGGACTACGCGCCTCGGGGCGGGCGGCTTCGACTTCCCGGGACCGTGGGGCATTTCGACATCACGCAACATCAGCTCCAGCAAAACCAAGGGCATCGGTGCTTGGACTGATGACCAGATCAAACGCGCCATCACTCAGGGCATCAGCAAGGACGGCAGCCCTCTCAAGCCGCCGATGGGCTATCATTACTATGCGAGCGTGACGCCGGACGACCTCGATGCAGTCGTAGCCTATCTGCGCACGGTGCCGCCACAGGAATAGTCGCTTCGTCTCGTCCTTCTTGAGGATGGTTGCGGCGCGGGCGCCGGCGGCCTTCATTTAGGCCGCTTCAAGCCTTATATCTCCGCAGTTCGCGGGGTTTCGAATCATGCGTCGGATGTCAAGCCTGTCGACCTTATCGCTGGCCGCGCTTACGGTTTGCGCCGCTGTGCTGACGGCCTTTGCGCAACCGATCGAGCGCCGGGTGCCGACTCAGGCGGAGTTGCGGCTTTCTTATGCGCCGGTGGTGCAGCGGGTCGCTCCGGCCGTGGTCAACGTCTATGCCGCCAAAGTCGTGCGTAACCAAAACCCGTTGTTTGACGATCCGATCTTTCGCCGCTTCTTTGGCATGCCCGGCGACCTCGGCAGTCAAATTCAGCGCTCACTCGGCTCCGGCGTTATCGTCGACCCGTCAGGCCTGGTCGTCACCAATGTGCATGTCATCGAGGGCGCTGACGAAGTGAAGGTGGCGCTCGCCGACAAGCGCGAGTTCGAAGCCGAGATCGTGCTCAAGGACAAGCGTAGCGACCTCGCCGTGTTGCGCCTGAAAGGTACGCATGAGCGCTTCCCGGTGCTGCAATTTGCCAATTCCGATGCTCTGCAAGTGGGGGATGTTGTGCTCGCGATTGGCGATCCCTTTGGGGTCGGGCAGACCGTGACGCACGGTATCGTCTCGGCGCTCGCGCGCACCCAGGTCGGCATTACCGACTATCAGTTTTTCATCCAGACCGACGCCGCCATTAATCCCGGCAATTCGGGCGGGGCGCTCGTGGACCTGGACGGTAAATTGGTCGGCATCAACACTGCAATCTTTTCGCGCTCAGGTGGGTCGCAGGGAATAGGCTTTGCTATTCCCGCTAACATGGTGCGCGTGGTCGTCACCTCAGCCGAGCGGGGCGGCAAAGCAGTGCAACGGCCATGGCTCGGCGCCCGCCTGCAGGCGGTGACACCGGACATTGCAGACAGTCTCGGTCTGACACGGCCGGCCGGCGCGCTGGTGACCAGCATCCAGCATGGCAGTCCCGCAGCGGAGGCTGGCTTGAAAGTCGGCGACCTCATCCTGTCCGTTGATGGGCAAGAGGTGGACGATCCCAACGCCTTCGACTACCGTTTCGCCACGAAACCGCTGGGCGGCTTTGCGGAGCTTGGATTGTTGCGCTCGGGCAGCAAGCTTGTCGCCAAAGTTGCGCTCCGCACCGCGCCCGACTCGCCGCGCGACGAGATCACGATCCGGTCCCGCTCGCCGTTCTCTGGCGCCAAAATCGCCAATCTGTCGCCGGCCTTGATCGACGAATTGCAGCTGCAAAACGCCGACCGCGGAGTGGTCATTCTCGACGTGGACGCCGGTTCCTATGCCAGCAACGTCGGCTTTCGCCGCGGCGATATCATTATTTCCGTGAATGGCGAGAAGATCGCCAAGACCGGCGATCTTGCGCGGGTGGCCGAATCGCCGAGCCGGACCTGGCGCATTCTCATCAATCGCGGTGGCCGGCAGATATCGGCTGTGTTCAGCGGATGATGTTGCGCGCTACCATATGATTGTGACGGCACGTCGCGCCGACACGGCTGGACCGGTTTTTTAGGCAGGGCGAGGACCTACGATCCGCGTCTCTTTCTATGCCGCCGGCACGACGTGGAGGCCGCGATAACGCGGCCGTGCCGGCTAAAGGGCGATCCGATGGCAACCCGCAGTAAAGCGAGCGGTCCCACGCTATTTGCCGCCGCAGGCCTCGACAAAGATGCGCCACGGCCGCTGGCCGATCGGCTGCGTCCACAGAAGCTCGATGAGGTGGTGGGCCAGGATCATCTGCTCGGACCCGACGGCGCGCTGACGCGCATGCTGTCCACGCGTTCGCTCGGTTCGCTCGTGTTCTGGGGGCCGCCCGGCACCGGGAAGACCACCGTAGCGCGGCTGCTGGCGCAGGCGACCGATCTGTATTTTGAGCAGATCTCGGCGATCTTCACCGGCGTCGCCGACCTCAAGAAGGTATTCGACGAGGCCCGCCGCCGCCGTGAGATCGGGCAGAGCACGCTGCTGTTCGTCGACGAGATTCATCGATTCAACCGTGCGCAGCAAGATTCATTTCTGCCTGTGATGGAGGATGGCACCATCATCTTGGTCGGCGCCACCACCGAGAACCCGAGTTTCGAGCTGAACGCGCCCTTGTTGTCGCGTGCACGCGTTCTCGTGTTCAAGTCGCTCGATGCCGAGGCGATCGAGAAGCTGCTGGCGCGCGCCGAGACGATCGAAGGTCGCAAGCTGCCGCTCGACGCGGAGGCGCGCGCGCAGCTCGTCGGTATGGCCGACGGCGACGGCCGCGCCGCACTCACTTTGGCTGAGGAGGTCTGGCGCGCTGCCCGCAAAGACGAGACGTTCACCGCCGCGCAACTGCAGGAGATCGTACAGCGCCGCGCGCCGATCTACGACAAGTCGCAGGATGGTCACTACAATCTCATCTCCGCTTTGCACAAATCGGTGCGCGGGTCCGATCCCGATGCTGCGCTTTATTACCTCTGCCGCATGCTCGATGCCGGCGAGCCGCCGCTTTACATCGCGCGGCGCGTCGTGCGCATGGCGATTGAGGATATCGGCCTTGCCGATCCGCAGGCCTTGGTGGTGGCCAATGCGGCCAAGGACGCTTACGATTTCCTCGGGTCTCCCGAAGGCGAGCTCGCGATCGCGCAAGCGGTGATCTACTGCGCCACCGCACCGAAATCCAATGCGGCTTATGCCGCTTTCGGCGCCGCCATGCGCATCGCAAAGGAGGCGGGTTCGCTGCTTCCGCCGAAACACATCCTCAATGCGCCGACCAAGCTCATGCAGGACGAGGGCTATGGGCGCGGCTATGCCTACGACCATGACGAAGCAGAGGCCTTCTCCGGCCAGAACTATTTCCCCGATGCCCTTGAACGGCAGAAATTTTACGATCCCCCCGAACGCGGCTTCGAGCGCGAGATCAGGAAACAGTTGGAGTACTGGGCAAAATTGCGGAAGGAGCGGAGCGGGTCGTGAGCCGCGGACGCAGCGGGCCGCGCCAGCCGGGCGGCGGACGGCAACAGGCTGGGCCGCGGCAGTTTCGCGGCAAGAGGAAGCATTTTGGCGAGCACCGCACCTCCTCTCCCCGCCTGCGGGAAGAGGGTCGCGCTGAGAGGGCGGTTCGAGGCGCTCGCTCTCAAGGCCATTCGCCATCGCCGGACCACCGTAACTTCCGAAAGCCGGCCGACGCTCGGGTCGAAGCCCAAGAGCAGCCTCGCTCCATATCAGCGGCGCCGGGTGGGGCAGGGCGGGTCCAAACTCTCACCGTCACCGCCGACGAGAATGGCATACGCCTCGACCGCTTCTTCGAGGCTCGCTTTCCCGGCCTGTCGTTCAGTCACATCCAGCGCATCATCCGCAAGGGCGAGGTGCGGGTGAACGGCAAGCGCACGCAGCCGAAGGCGCGGCTCGATGCCGGTCAGTCGGTGCGGGTTCCGCCCCTGCAATTGGATGCGCGGCTGCCACCGGATGACGCGCCGCAGACGCAAAAGGATCGCGCCTTCCTCAGATCGATCACGCTTTACGAGGACGACGATGTTCTGGTCCTCAACAAACCGATTGGCCTCGCCGTACAGGGCGGTTCAGGCACCGTCCGGCACATCGACGGCATGTTGGCCAGCTTGCGCGGCTCTCATGCCGAGGCACAGCGGCCGCGTCTCGTGCATCGCCTCGACAAGGACACGGCCGGCTGCCTGCTGGTGGCGAAGACCCGTTTTGCTGCGGCAGCCTTGGCGAAGACCTTCCGCTCGCGGGCGGCGCGTAAGATTTATTGGGCGCTGGTCGTCGGCGTGCCGCGCCCGCATCAGGGTCGCATTTCTACGTTCCTTGCCAAGGAAGAGCGCGAGGAGGACTCCTTCATGCGCATTGCCGCGCATGGCGAGAAGGGCGCAAGCCATGCCGTAACCTATTATGCCGTGGTGGAAACCTCGGCGCAAAAGCTCGCCTGGCTGTCGCTCAAACCGGTGACCGGCCGCACCCATCAGCTGCGGGCGCACATGGATCACATCGGTCACCCGATCGTCGGCGATCCCAAATATTTCAATAAGCAGAACTGGGAACTCCCCGGCGGGATGCAGGACAAGTTGCATCTGCTCGCGCGGCGCATCGTGGTGCCGCACCCGCGCGGCGGGACGATCGATGTGACGGCGCCGCTGCCGCCACACATGCAGCAAAGCTGGAACTTGCTCGGCTTCGACGCCAAGCGGTACGACCCGATCGTCGAGGCGCCGGAGGAGTAGCGGTGTCGTCACCGCCTCCTTATGTGAGCGAGATGCTCAGAGGATGCCTGATCGCGTTCGTATTGGCCGCGTGCGCCGCTCCGGCCTGCGCGGCTGACGACAGCGGCACCATAAGCATCATGCGGCCGGAGCCGCATGGGCCGATCAAGCACACGCGCACGCACCGCCGGATGGCGCACAGGCATTCCATCGCGTCGAAGGGCTTTGGCGTCAAGGAAAACACGCGTCGTGGCTCATCCAACCCGGTCTACCCTGCGCCGTTGCCGGGACCGCAAGCGCCGCTGCCGGTGCCCGAGATGCATGTGGCGACGCCGAGGTCGACGCAGGCGCCGCCGCTTTATGTGCCGCAGACGGGCCGCACGTTGCCCAATCTGCCCTCGATCGGCAATGGACCGGGTGGCACGGAGACGTTACAGGACAAGTCGGTGCGTTGTGCGCACCAAGCCGGCGCGTATGGCGCAAGCGCGACGGGAAATCCCGGCGCCTATATCGGCAGCTGCATCAACCAATAGTGCGCAGGGCTGCGGCTCAGATCTCCTTCATCACCTGGGCGTAGGAAATCACCGCGAACAGAACGGTGCCGCCGACGACATTGCCAAGCAGCACCGGCACGATGAACGAGAGGATCGTTTGCCACCATGTCCAGTCGCCGGCGAACGCCAGGAGATAAGCCTCCATGCTGCCGGCGATGATATGCGTCGCGCCGCTGACGGCGATCAGCCAGGTCATCAGCGTGATGACCACGAATTGCTGGTTCTCGGCGGTCGGAATCATCCAGACCATGGCGGCGATGAGAAAGCCGGCGGAAACAGCGTGGAAAGCCATCTGCCACCAAGACAGCGCGAGAAGGCCGCGGCTGATCTCGATCATGTTGTCGAACAGACCGTCCGGCAATACCGGCGAATATCGACAGAAGATGGCGGCGAACAATGTGCCGATCAGATTGGCGACAAGGACGATCGCCCACAGTCGTAGCAGGCGCCATAACGTCGCCCACGACAAATCCTTCAGCACCGGCAGCACAACTGTGATCGTCGTTTCTGTGAATAGCTGCTGCCGCGCGAGCACCGTCATCAGGAAGCCGACGCAGTAGCCGAAGCCCGCCACCAGCGGCCGCCAGTTGGTAGCGGGCAAGTGCTGATGCAGGACTGCCTGCGCCAGCAGCGAAAAGCTCATCGACAGGCCCGCGGCAATCCCCGACCACCACAGCGAGGTCGCCGGCCGCTCCATTTCCTCGTCGCCCTGCCGCCGCACAACCTCGTAGATGACCGGCGTGCGCGGTGTCGACATTTCCTCGACGGCTTCGACTTCGTGCTCGGAAATGCCCTTTGCGCGCTTCGCCATGGCCGCCGGACAACGCCGCGCCGAAAGCGCGGTTCCCAAATTAGCCCTTGACAGGCAACCAAAAGGTTGCATATTGTCTGACTCATGGATGAAGTCTTTCGAGCCCTGGCCGATGCGAGCAGACGCGAATTGCTCGACAGGCTTCGGGCTGAAAACGGTCAAACGCTGAGCGAGCTTTGCACGCGCCTCGACATGACGCGCCAAGCGGTGAGCAAGCATTTGGCCATCCTGGAAGAGGCCAATCTTGTCGCCACCGTGCGACGGGGGAGGGAGAAGCTGCACTACCTCAATCCGGTGCCGATCCATGAAATCGGCGAGCGCTGGATCGGGAAATTCGAACGCCACCGCCTTCAAGCGCTGGCGGACATGAAAAAGGCATTGGAAAGTCAGGAGAAAGCAGATGAGTAAGCCCGTCTTTGTTTACGTGACTTATATCGCCTCGACGCCCGACAGAGTGTTCAAGGCGCTCACCGATCATGACGCTACCGGCAAATTCTGGTTCGGCAATGCCGCGACCTCGGACTGGAAGGTCGGCTCGCCCATCGAATTCCACCGCGAAGGCAAGCTGATCCTGCAGGGCAAGATTCTGGAAAACGATCCGCCGCGGCGGCTTTCGTACAGCTTCCGCCCGATGCACGATCCGCAATTTGCCGGCGAGCAGCCCTCGCGCGTCGTCTTCGAGCTGGAGCCGCAGAAGGATCAGGTCAAGCTGACGGTCACCCACGACGACTTTGCAGAGGACACCAAGGTGTTCGCCAGCATCAGCAA
>Ga0070740_10001142_pt1 | contig 39449 bp, 29 predicted proteins | sample Coa_R2_FD_67286 | JGI IMG/M metagenome (GOLD analysis project Ga0070740, IMG submission 67286) | Surface soil microbial communities from Centralia Pennsylvania, which are recovering from an underground coalmine fire - Coalmine... | ecosystem: Environmental > Terrestrial > Soil > Unclassified ... | reverse complement strand
CGCTTCGACGAGGAGAGCAACATCGAATGGGCGCGAAGACTTGAGCAGGCGGGCGTCCACGTCGTGTACGGCATACTCGGCCTGAAGACCCACTGCAAGCTCGCGCTCGTCGTCCGGCGCGAGGGCGAGAGGCTGCGGCGCTACGTGCATCTTGCGACGGGCAACTACAACCCGACGACCTCGCGCATCTACACAGACATCGGCATCATCACCGCCGACGAAAAGATCGCCGCGGACGCGACAAACCTCTTCAACTACCTGACGGGCTACTCGCGCCACTCGAAATACAACTCGCTGCTCGTCGCGCCCGTGAACCTGCGCGCGCGCATGACCGCGCTCGTCGAGCGCGAGATCGCGCACGCCTCGGCGGGCAAGCCCGCGCGCATGATCGTCAAGATCAACAGCCTGACCGATCTCGAAATCATCCGCACGCTCTACGCGGCGTCGCAGGCGGGAGTCTCGGTTGACCTGATCGTGCGCGGCGTCTGCATGCTGAGGCCCGGCGTGCCCGGCCTCTCCGAGAACATCAGAGTCCGCAGCGTCGTCGGTCGCTTCCTGGAGCACAGCCGCATCTTCTACTTCGAGAACGCGGGCGACGCGGAGGTTTTTATCGGCAGCGCCGACTGGATGTCGCGCAACTTAGACCGCCGCGTCGAGGTGGTCGCGCCGGTCAGGAGCGCCGAGTTGAGAAGGTATCTGAAGGACGTGGTTCTGGACGCGTACCTGCGCGACGACGTGAAGGCGAGGGAGCTGCGACCCGACGGCTCATACGTCCGCGCGCGGGCCGCCGTTGAAGGCGAGTGCGTCAACTGTCAGGAGTTCTTCCAGACGGCGGGTCTGAAGCCCGCTCAGTAGTATTTGTCGGACGCGCATCGCGCGTCGTCGTCGTTCGGGCGTGTGGCGAACGCGCGGCGCGAAGCGTTCGACGTGTTCAGGTGCCCGCCGCCTTCGACCTGCGGCCTTCACCTTCTGTGCCGAAACCCGCGAAGCGGTAGCCGACGCCGATGACGGTCTCGATGCACTCTCCCACGCAGCCGAGCTTGTGCCTGAGACGGCGTATGTGAACGTCGAGCGTGCGCGGGTCGCCTTCGTATTCGAGACCCCAGACTTCTTCGATCAACCGCTCGCGCGCCAGCACGCGCCCTTCGGACTTCGCCAGCGCCGCCAGAAGCTCGAACTCCCTCCGGGTCAGGCGCACGCGCGCGCCGTCGAGGGTGACGAGCATCGCGCCGAAGTCAATCGTCAGACGAACGTCGCGGTACTGCCCTTCGCCGAAAGGATTGCCCGCGCGGCGCGTGACGGACTTGACGCGCGCCGTCAACTCGCGCACCGAGAAAGGTTTTGTGACGTAGTCGTCCGCGCCCGCGTCGAGTCCGGTGACGATCTCGGCCTCGGACGAGCGTGCCGTCACCATGATGATGGGCGTCCGGCGCGTCCGCGGCTCGCGGCGCAGACGCCGGCAGAGTTCGAGTCCGCTCATGCCCGGAAGCATCAGGTCGAGGAGGACGAGCGCGGGCGGCGCGGCGGCGTCGAGCGCGGCGGCGAGTCCGCGCTCGCCCGTCTCGGCGACGCTCACGCTCATGCCTTCACGCTCCAGCCAGTAGCGTATGCTTTCGGCAACGTCCGGGTCGTCCTCGACAATCAGGACGTGATTTGAAGTCTCGATCATGGAGATGCCTGCCGCTTGCGGGGACGGGGTTGAGACCTGCGACCTGTCCTGCGGTTCGGGGAGCGAGCAGTGTAACACAGTCGCCGCGCGGGCCTGAGCCTTGACGCGGGCGGGCGCAAAAAGAGCGGCGCTCGCGGAAGACTTGCCCTCAAGCTTCCGTGAGCGCCGGAGGGTCATTGACGGCGGAGCGTCAACTACTCAACAGGCGAAGGGCTGCTCGCGGCCTCACTCCTTCGCGGGCGTGTTCGGCGCGGGCGGATTGACGGCGGCGTGGTGCGGCGCGCGCTCGACGTGGCTGGCGCTCTCCCACTCGGCCAGCGCCGAATGATCTTCGCGGAAGACGTTGCGGACGACGGCGTCAAGCTCGCCGACGGCGTCGCGCCCCTTCTCGGATGCTTCAGAGATGGCTACGGTCGCGGCCACGCGCGCGCCCGCCTTCTCGGCCCTACTGCCAATCGAGTCCGAGAGGGCTTCGATCTTCGCGCCGAGGTCTTCGCGGAAGGTCGGGGACATCCCGCGGCGTATGAATTCGTCCTTGAGCGGCTCGGCGTTCGTCGCGAAGGAGCGCGCGGCTATAAGGCTTGCCTGCGCGCCGGAGCTGCGCGGCATCTGGAACTTGTCCGCGATTCCGGGCGTCGTGCGTTTCATCGCGCGGGCCGTGCGGCTCAGGGCTTCGAGGTCTGCGCGAAGGCTTTGCAGCGCGGCTTTCGTCTGCACCGTCCTTTCTTTGGCCGCGCGGCGGCCTGTGTCCTGCGAGGTCGCGTGTCCCTCCATCTCCGCGATAATCATTGCGACTAGCGCGAACAGTTCCGCGCCGCGCGAGCCGTCGGGGAAGGCAGAAGAGTGGGCCGCGCCGAACTGTCGCACACGGATGAGCATTTCTAAAATACGAGTGTCTTTGATGTTCACGGGATTTCTCCTTAGGGTGAAGCCGAAGGACGCGAGTCGGGCGTCTTTAGGCAGGTTGTGAGCAGCGAGGTTTACTTCCCTGAGATTCGACGCGCGGGATTATATTCATTTCGGCGCGCGCCGCAAGAACTTTTTATCCCACGCCCAAAATTTCTATCCCGCGCAAGCTTTCGTTCGGCCCGCTTCTATCACCCGTCCAGCCGCGCAAGGTCTCCGGCAGTCCGCGCAGATGAATTGTCAGGCCGCGCAGGTAAACTGAACGGCTGCGCCGGTCGTCCGACATCCGGCGCAAGACTTCCGTCACGCTGCGCTGATAAAAAGGCACGCCGCGCAAACCTTCGTCCACTCTGCGAAGATGAATGCTCACGCCGCGCAAGCTTTTTTCCGCGCCGCGCAGGTCGTCTGTAACGGCGCGAAAATAGACTTTCCAGCTATTTTGTGAGCTTTAGCGTCGGATTAGGAATCGAATGTACCGTCGTGAAGTCATGCCGCCGGTGGTTGGTAAAGGTATTTCTGAAAGCCTGCAAATACAGTCCCTATCTCGTCCGGCCTGCCCAAATCGGCCACCGCGTCGGCAATTGAGTTGTGGTATTTGAGCTTTAGAAGCGGGTTCAGCTTTTCCTGGGACAGTTCCTCGACGCCGACGCGGACGTAGTGTGAGAGGACGAAGTCGAGGAAGACTTGCTGCTTGCTGTTGAAGTGCGTGCTGATTTCGACCTTCGCCTTCGCCGCGCGCTCTTCGCGGCTGAGCGGGGGCAGGGCGTAAGCCACGTGTGCGAGCACGTCGAAGAGGTCGCTCCGCTCGGCGTCAATAATCCTCTGCATCTCGGCCATCTGTTCCTTGCCGAATCCCCGCTCGGATAACCCTTGCAGGAGCTTTGCGCGCGTGTCGGGTGCGCTCCAAATTGCGCGCAGTTCCGTCTCGTCTTTGAAGAACTCCGGCAGCTTGCCGAACAGCATCTCGATGAACTCCTGAGAGGACATCGGCGTGCCGTTCGGGTGCCAGAAGGTTGTGACCATCGTGTGCCGGATGGTGCGCGCCTTGCCGTCGGCGAGCTTCACTTTGATTTTCTGACGCGGCGTCGGCGGAGTCGTCTCCGGCTCAGGTGTGGTAACAGGCGGGGGCGGCGGTGTAAGCGGCTGCGGCTCCGGTGCAATCGGCTCGCCGTCCCATTCCGGGTCTTTGAAATGCTGATGCGCCTTCACGAAGTCGTATATCGTGAAATAGTCCTTGCCTTCAAAAAGCCGCGTGCCGCGCCCGATGATCTGCTTGAACTCGATCATCGAGTTGACGGGGCGCATCAGGACGATGTTGCGTATGTTGCGCGCGTCAACGCCGGTCGAGAGTTTTTGCGAGGTCGTGAGTATTGTCGGGACGCGTTTCTCGTTGTCCTGGAACTCGCGCAGGTATTCTTCGCCGAGCGCGCCGTCTTTGGCGGTGACGCGCTGGCAGTAGTTCGGGTCGCGGCTGGTCTTTATCTGGTTGATGAGGTCGCGCACCAAAAGCGCGTGCTCCTGCGTGGCGCAAAACACCAGAGTCTTCTCGTCCTGATTGATTTGCTCCATGAAGAGTTTGACGCGGTACGCCTCGCGTTCCGGTATGACGATGATGCGGTTGAAGTCTTCTTCCGTATATCGCTTTCCGTGCCTGATTTCGCCTTCGACGATTGAATCGTCGGGCGTGTGCGTGTAGTCGTCGAGGCTTGTGGAAAACTGCTTCACCTTGAAGGGCGTGAGAAAGCCGTCGTTGATGCCTTCCTTGAGCGAGTAGATAAAGACAGGCTCGCCGAAGTAGGCGTAGGTGTCCACGTTGTCTTTGCGTTTGGGCGTCGCGGTCAGGCCGAGTTGGACGGCGGGCGAGAAGTATTCGAGGATGCCGCGCCAGTTGCTTTCGTCGTTCGCGCCGCCGCGATGGCATTCGTCTATGACGATGAAGTCGAAGAAGTCGGGCGGGTACTCGCCGAAGTATGGCGAGGGCTGGCCGTCTTTCGGCGGGCCGCTCATGAAGGTCTGGAAGATTGTGAAAAAGAGGCTGCCGTTCTTCGGCACTTTGCCGCGCTTGCGTATGTCTTCGGGTTCGATTCTGACGAGCGCATCTTCGGGGAAGGCGGCGAAGGCGTTGTACGCCTGATCGGCGAGGATGTTTCGGTCGGCGAGGAAGAGTATGCGCGGGCGGCGGAGATTTAATTGACAATTGACAGTGGACAATGGACACCCCGACGCCCTTTGCCCATTGTCCACTGTCAATTGTGAATTGTCTTTGTTCCAGCGGCTTTGAAAGAGCTTCCACGCGATTTGAAAGGCGATGAAGGTCTTGCCCGTGCCAGTGGCGAGCGTGAGCAGGATGCGCTCTCGTTTGTCGGCGACGGCTTCGAGCACGCGCTCGATGGCGATGTCCTGATAATAGCGCGGCTGGAAGTAGCCGCCCCTGTCCTCGAAGGGGACGGCGGCGAAGCGGTCGCGCCAGTCGTTCGGCTCGGCAAAGGTCGAGTCCCAGAGTTCTTCCGGCGTGGGGAAGCGCGTCGCGTCGCCTTCTTTGGCGGTGAGCATATCCACGGCGTAGATGCCGCGCCCGTTGGTGGAGTAGGCGAAACGGACCTTCAGTTTCCCGGCGTAGTTCTTCGCCTGCCCGACGCCTTCGGTGAGCGGCTTGTCCCAAGCCTTCGCCTCGACGACGGCGAGCATACGGTTACGGTAAACCAACACGTAATCGGCGGTCAGAGCCTTGCCGCGCCGCCCGTTGCCTTCGAGCCGTCCGAGCGTGATGGGGAACTCGCGGCGGATGCGGCTCTCTTCTACGACGCCCCAGCCCGCCTCTCTGAGCGCGGGGTCAATGTGTTCGGCTCTGGTTTCGGCTTCGTTCAATGGATAATGGATAGTTGATAATTGATAAGGGACATTATTTCAAGCTGCTTTTTGCTGATTTGATAATACTGGTGAGGAGTTTGAGAAGTTCGGTAGCGTCTCGTTGGATGGAGGAGAAAGCGGCTGGTTCAAGGTATTTGGTTTCATGGAGCAGGTCGAGCCAGTATTCGGTTTCGTTAGCTTCTTTGAGGGCGATAGCCATTTTGTGGATGAAATCGGGTTTGCTTTCCGCCTGCTCCGCCTCACGCACCAGAGCGCCGATGGCTGTTCCTGACCTCAGTAATTGTTTCGAGATGACATACTCTTTCTTTTCCGAAGACAGGTGCTTATAAAGGTTCACCACACGCACCGCGAAAGCAAACGACTTCTCTTTTACCACATTCCCCATTTTCAATTGTCCCTTATCAATTCTCCATTTACGACAGTTCGCCGTTGAAGGCTTTGTGAAGCAGAGACTTTTTCAACTCGTCCAGCGCGGCGAGCTTTTGTCGGTAGATGGATTCGAGGCGCTGGGTTTCTTTTTCTAAAGAATCAAGTTTCGAGACAATAGCTCTCTGCTCGGTCGGCGATTGCGGAATAACAACGATCTCGTCATGCACAAAATTGCGATTGAGAGTAGGAACACCCGCGCCGGTAGCGAACCGTTCTAAATCGAATTGAGTTAGTAATCGATAAACAAATTTTGGGTCGTTGCCATGAAAGTCTTTCACATAAAGCGCCGTGTTAAGCGGCCAAAAATCCTCTTCAATATAAAAAACGTTTCCGATGCTTCCGCTTCGTCCAGTTACGACTCCTGGGCCTTTGACCTTAAATTCATTGTGACTATCCGTGATACCGCTGGAAGTTACTAATGGGAACTTTCCAGCAACTCTTAAACGGGTTGGCAGATCATAACCTCTTTGGAGTGTGCAAACGTCGCCAAGCCGTTTCTTAACCCACTCTTTGCTTTTCTGCGAAATGCCGGCCTGAAGCGTGTTAATAGTTTGCAGCACTTTTACACTTTCAGCATCTAGCGCAGCGATTTCGCTGATGATTTGCTCAGGGCTGCGGTGCGTCACTTCCTCGCCACCGTTTGGGTTCTTCACCGACAGGTCCAATGTCTTCGAGTCAATCTCCGCGGCGTCAACGCTCCAAGACTTCGGCGAATCCGCGAACGTCTTTTGCAGCGCGACGAACTCCCTGAGGTCTTCATCATTGAGCGGGTTGGTCTTGCCGAGGCTGCGTCCCGGTTCGAGTTGATAAAACCAGACCTTGCGCGTCGGCGCTCCCTTCTCGAAGAAGAGTACGACGGTCTTCACGCCCGCGCCCTGAAACGTGCCGCCGGGGCAGTCGAGCACGGTGTGAAGGTTGCAACTCTCCAACAAAAGTTTCCGCAAGCTCACCGAGGCGTTGTCCGTGTTCGAGAGAAAAGTATTCTTGATGACCACGCCGCCCCTGCCCCCCGCCTTCAAAATCTTGATGAAGTGTTGCAGGAAAAGAAACGCCGTCTCGCCCGTGCGTATCGGGAAGTTCTGCTGCACCTCCTTGCGCTCCTTGCCGCCGAAAGGCGGATTCGCCAGCACCACGTCGAAACGGTCTTTGTCCTGTATGTCGGCGAGATTCTCCGTCAGCGTGTTCGTGTGGACGATGTTCGGAGCCTCGATGCCGTGCAGAATCATGTTCATGATGGCGATGACGTAGGCCAGCGACTTCTTCTCCTTCCCGTAGAAGGTGCGCGCCTGAAGCGTGTCCAAATCCTTCGTGGTGAGTCCCGTCTTGGCCTTCATGAAATCGAACGACTCGCACAGAAAGCCCGCCGAGCCGCACGCGCCGTCATAGATGCGCTCGCCGATGCGCGGCTGCACTACTTCTACGATGGCGCGGATGAGCGGGCGCGGCGTGTAATACTCGCCGCCGTTCCGGCCCGCGTTCCCCATATTCCTGATCTTCGCTTCGTAGAGATGCGAAAGCTCGTGCTTCTCCGTCTGCGAGCGGAAGCGCAGTTCGTCAATGTGGTCAATAATCTCGCGCAGGTTGTAGCCGCTGGAAATCTTGTTCTTTATCTCCCCGAATATCTCCCCGATCTTATATTCGATGGTGTTCGGCCCCGTCGCCTTCTGTTTGAAGCCGTGCAGGTATGGGAAGAGTTTGAGATTAACGAAGTCGCGCAGGTCGTCGCCCGTCTGCGCCCTGTTGTGGTCGAGTTTGCCGTCCTTGCCCTTCGGCGCGGCCCAACTCTCCCAGCGGTACGGCTCTTCGAGGATGAACGTATATCTCTTCCCCTCAAGCTCCGCCTCTAAGGCCCTGTCCTGCTCCAACCCGTCGAGGTATTTCAGGAAGAGTAGCCAGGAAGTCTGCTCCGTGTAGTCGAGTTCCGTCGTACATCCGGCCTCTTTCCACAGAACGTCGTCAATGTTTTTGAAGGCTTGTTCAAACATAGGCATTATTCGTAATTCGTCGGGCGTGTGCTGAGGTCGGGAGTGTAGAGAAGTCGCTTTGTCTCAACCTCCGCGGCGATTTTAGAGAACGCCCGCGAAAGTCTCAAGAGGGAAGGCCGAGAACAAATGAAACGCCCGCGCGAGTGAAGAGTCGCGCGGGCGTTTGTTTCAGAGTTCGGCGCTCTGTTTTGAGGTTGGTGGCCGGGGCTTTTAGTGCGCCTCCGCGAGCTTGCCGATGAGCGTGAAGAGGGGGAGGTACATCGAGATGACGATGGAGCCGATGGTGACGCCGAGGAAGCCGATCATGACCGGCTCGATCAGGGTCAGGAGGCTGGCGATTGCGGAGTCAACCTCCTGCTCGTAGAAGTCCGCTATCTTGCCGAGCATCGAGTCGAGCGCGCCCGTCTGCTCGCCGATGCCGACCATCTGCGCGACCATGTTCGGGAACACGTCCGTCGCCTTCAGAGGCTCGACGACCGACTCGCCGCGCTCCACCCCGACGCGTATCTTCGTGATCGCCTCTTCGATGACGACGTTGCCGGCGGTGCGCGCCGTGATGTCGAGCGATTGCAGGATGGGCACGCCCGAAGACAAGAGCGTCGCGAGCGTGCGCGAGAAGCGCGCGACCGCGATCTTCCGCAGGATCGCGCCGAGTATCGGAATCTTCAGCATCAGCGAGTCCATCTGCCTGCGCCCACGCGGCGTCTGGTAGTAGGCGCGCACCGCGACGACCATGCCGATGATGACGCCGAGGATGACGAGGCCGTAGATGCTGGCGAGAAAGTCGCTGATGCCGACGACGATGCGCGTCGGGAGCGGGAGCTGCTCGCCGGGGCCGAGCAGCCCCGTGAAGATGCTCTGGAACGAAGGGATGACGAAGACCATGATGACCGCGATGACGGCGACCGCGATGACGACGACCGCAGCCGGGTAGATCATCGCCGAGATCACGTCGCGGCGCAGCTTGACGATCTTCTCGATGTAGGTCGAAAGGCGCTGGAGGATGAGGTCGAGGATGCCGCCCGCCTCGCCGGCCTCGATCATGTTGACGAAGAGGTGGTCGAAGACTTTGGGGTGCTTCGACATCGCGGCGGCGAGCGTCGAGCCTTCCTCAACGTCCTGCCGGGTCTGCGTCAGCACGGACGCGAAAAACTTGTTCTCCTGCTGCTGCGCGAGAATTTCCAGACACTGGACGAGCGGCAGTCCCGCGTCAATCATCACCGAAAACTGGCGCGTGAAGATGGCGAGGTCTTTGGCCTTCACCTTCTTGCGCCGGCCTGAGAGCTTCGGCACGGCGACCTCGCGCCCCTTCTCCTTGACGGAGGTGAGCATCACCTGCTCGCGCCGCAGGAGTTGGCGCAGGATGTCGCGGCTGTCCGCCGCGCGCTCGCCGACGATCACCTCGCCGAGCCGGTTCCGACCTTTGAAGACGTATGTGGGCATCTCTGAAAACTCCTGAATGCGGATTTCGGATTGCGGATTTCGGATTAGAAATCAGAAGGAGCAGCGGTCTAAATTTGTCTTAAACCCGCAATCCGAAATCCGCATTCCGCAATTATCTGCCGTTGGGGCGCACGCCGATGGGTCGCGGCTGCGCGTAGGGCGAGGGGTGCGGCCTCTGCTGCGGCTGTCCGGGCGCGACGCCCCCGGTGTTGATGCCCGCGCCGTGCTCGATCAACTCGCGCAACTCGTCGGCGTTCGAGGAGCGCTGGGTGGCGATCTCCAGGGTGATGAGCCGCTTGTGGTAGAGCGTGGCGAGCGCCTGGTTGAGCGTCTGCATCCCGTGCTTGCCCTGGCCGGTCTGCATCATCGAGTAAATCTGGTGCACCTTGTCCTCGCGGATGAGGTTGCGTATGGCCGGGTTGGGCACGAGTATTTCGAGCGCCATGCAGCGCCCGCGACCGTCGGCGCGCGGCAGCAGCGTCTGGCAGAGGATGCCTTCCAGAACCATCGAGAGCTGCGCGCGTATCTGCGACTGCTGGCCCGAAGGGAAAACGTCGATGATGCGGTTGATGGTCGTCGCCGCGGAGTTCGTGTGCAACGTCGCGAAGGTCAGGTGGCCCGTCTCGGCGATTCGCAGAGCCGACTCGATGGTTTCGAGGTCGCGCATTTCGCCGACCAGCACCACGTCCGGGTCTTGACGCAGAGCCGTGCGGAGCGCGTCGGAGAAGCCGCGCGTGTCCGCCCCGACCTCGCGCTGGTTGACGATGCAGGACTTGTGCGAGTGGAGGAACTCTATCGGGTCTTCGATGGTGACGATGTGCTCGTGGCGCTCGCGGTTGACCTTGTCGAGCATCGCGGCCAGCGTCGTTGACTTGCCCGAACCCGTCGGGCCGGTGACGAGGATGAGTCCGCGCGGGCGCTCGCAGAGCTGCGCGACGACGGGCGGCAGGCCCAACTGGTCGAAATCTTTGATCTCGTAGGGGATCGCGCGGAAGACCGCGCCGACCGCGCCGCGCTGGTTGAAGAGGTTGGCGCGGAAGCGTGAGAGGCCGCGCACGCCGAACGAGAAGTCGAGTTCGAGGTTCTCCTCGAAGCGGTGCTTCTGCGCGTCGGTGAGCACCGAGTAGGCGAGCGACTTGGTGTCGGCGGAGGTGAGCGGGCGGATGCCCTCGACCGGGCGGAGGTGTCCGTCAACGCGCACCTGCGGCGGCGTGTTCGTCGTAAGGTGTAGGTCGGAGCCGCCCAACTCGATCAGCTTCTTCAGCAAGTCCGAGAGCGCCAGAGGCTCCTGCGTGTGTTCTTGTCCGATCATGATCCTTCCCGTCTGTCGTTCGTCAGTGGAGCGTTGAGACGTTTGTCGCGCGCGGGGCGGTCGGTGTGTGAAGACCGCCCGCGCGCGGTGTCAGGGTTTATTTTTGCGAGGCGAGGTTGCTGTTGCTCGCCGGGTGGAGCGAGGCGAGCAACTGCGCGGAGCCGGCGGCGACCGGCTCGGCGAACTCGACGGGCGTCGTCGTGGCGAGGCTGTAAACGCGACCGTCAATCTCCGTGAAGTAGAAGGTCAAAGACTGCGTCGGAGCGCCCGGCGCGCCCGTCTGCGCGACGACGACGAAGACGCGGCGGCCCTGCGACTCCTGGAAGTAGTCGTTCGTCACCCAGCCGCCCTCGGCGACCATCCGGTCAATGACCGTGCGGCGCAGAGCCGTGACGGGAAGTCCGCCGATGGTCTTCGACTTCGCGTTCGACGGCGCGGCGGCGACGTAAGCGCCGGAGAGCGCAACGGGCGAGACGATGGCCGTGCCCGCGGGCCGGCCTTCGGAATTCATGATGTTGAAGACGGCCTCGCCGCCGCGCGTGCGGCGCACGGGCGTCCAGTTGTGCGGCGGGGTGAAGCCGAAAGGCATCTGTGACGAGCGCACGACCGAGGCGGGGACGACCGCCGGCGCGCCCGCCGGGTTGTTGTTGAATGAGAGGAGCGAGGTGTTGACCGCGGCACTCATGCGCGCGGTCGGGTCGTCCCCGCCGGTTTGCGTGGCGGTCTCGCGCACCTGCCTGATTCGTTCGGCGCGCTCGCGGCGCGCGCGCGCGTGTGCGCGATGCTTGCGCCACCATGCGCGCGAGTGGCGGCGGTGCCGCCTGTGATGCCTGACGGCGACGGAGCGACTCCACTTCGCGAGCGACGCCGTCAAGGGCAGAGCGCCCGCGATTGCTGCGAGGATTAGGAGCGAAAGAATTACGACGCGCAGCCTGTTCATCTGTTATGCAACCGTTTCTCGCACGACCTCTTCGATGGTCGTGACGCCGTTTCTAATCTTGTGCAGGCCGGACTCGCGCAGGGAGATCATGCCGTCCTCGATGGCGCGCTTGCGCAGCTCCAAAGCCGACGCGCCGATCAGGATCAACTCGCGAACCTCGTCCGTCACTTCCATGACCTCGTAGAGGCCGATGCGCCCCTTGTACCCGGTGTTGTTGCAGGTCTTGCAGCCCGCGCCCTTGTATGTCTTCAGCGTCTTCGATTCTTCCGGCGAGAAGCCGACTTCGACGAGCGCCTCCGGCGGCAGAGGGTTCTCGACCTTGCAGTCCTTGCAGACGCGGCGGATGAGTCGCTGCGCCTGGATGAGGTTCACAGAGGTGGCGACGAGGAAAGGCTCGATGCCCATGTTCATCAGGCGGGAGATGGTGGAGGGTGCGTCGTTGGTGTGCAGCGTCGAGAGGACGAGGTGGCCCGTGAGCGCGGCCTTGATGGCGATCTCGGCGGTCTCGAAGTCGCGGATTTCGCCGACGAGGATGATGTTCGGGTCTTGCCGGAGGAACGAGCGGAGTGCCGCGGCGAAGTTCAGCCCGATCTGCTCCTTCATCTGAACCTGGTTGATGCCGGGCAGGTTGAACTCGACCGGGTCTTCCGCCGTCATGATGTTCGTCTCCGGCTGGTTGAGGGTCTGGAGCGCCGAGTAGAGCGTGTTCGTCTTGCCGGAGCCGGTCGGGCCGGTGACGAGAACCATGCCGTAGGGCTTCGTGATGTTGCGCTGGAACTTGACGAGCGACTCCGGCTCGAAGCCGAGCTTCGTCATGTCGAGCATCAGCCGCTCCTTGTCGAGCAGGCGGAGCACGACCTTCTCGCCGAAGAGCGTCGGGAGCGTCGAGACGCGGAAGTCCAGTTCGCGCGAGCGCCCGTGCGCCTTCAACTTGATCTTGATGCGACCGTCCTGCGGCAGGCGCTTCTCGGCGATGTCGAGCTTCGACATGATCTTGATGCGCGAGATGAGCGCGTCGCGGAGGCGCATCGGCGGGTGCATCACGTCGTAGAGCACGCCGTCAATGCGGAAGCGTATCCGCATCTCTTTTTCGTAAGGCTCGATGTGGATGTCGGACGCGCCGCGCTGCAAGGCGTCGGACAGAAGCACGTTGACGAGCCGGACGACGGGCGCGTCCTCGCTCATCCGCGTGAGGTTCGAGAGGTCGATCTCTTCCTCTTCGTCAACGACTTCGAGGTTGTCGGCCCCGTCGGCGTCGAAGTCGAGCTGGTCGAGCGTCATCGTCGAGCCGGGCAGGGCGTCGTGGTGGCCGTTGCCGTTCGCGCTCTCGTCCTCGGACTCGACGTTGCGTGCCAGCTCGATCTCGCGCGACTGCGAGTAGTACCGCGAGATGGCGTCCTGAACGCTGGCCTCCGAGACGACGACAGGCTCGATGTTGAGGCCCGTCATGAACTTTATGTCGTCCATCGCGAAGACGTTGGTCGGGTCAACCATCGCCAGCGTCAGCGTCGCCCCGACGCGCGAGAGGGGAAGCACCGAATACTTCTCCGCCACGTCGCGCGGGATGAGGCGGATGACCGGCTCGTCAATGTCGAACAGTTCGAGGTTGACCGAAGGCACCCCGTACTGCCGGGAGAGGACGGCGGTGATCATGTCGTCAGAGACCATCCCCATCTTGACGAGGTTGAAGCCCAGACGCCCGCCGTGCTCGCGCTGGAATTCGAGCGCCTCGCGTAGCTGCTGCGGGGTCAGGAGATTTTCGCGGACGAGGATTTCGCCGAGTTTGGCTGACATCGTTGGAGAAGTTCCGTAGTTTAAGAACAGCGAGACGGGCGGGGCAGGCCGGGCGCGGGGCAGGTCGAACCGACAACCGCACGGTCGGCAACTGGCAAACGTTCCCAAACAGCGTTTGCCGTAAGTATGTTACTGTTTAAACCGGAAGCTGTCAAGATGATTTCCAGAATCAATAAAAAAGCCGCGTCCGAGTCGAGCACTCGGACGCGGGCCTTGGCTTTTAAGCCTCGAAATTGTTTAACGAAGCGTCAGTGCCGGCGCGCCGGCTGGCGGGTCGTGGTCTTCTCCGGCTTGACGTTCTCGTTGGTCTTCAGGTAGTCGAGCGCCTCCTTCGTCGAGGCCTTCAGCGGGTCGCTGTCCGGGGCCTTGTCAACGTAGTGCTGGAGGTAGTTCGATGCCTCCTGGAATTTCGCCTTGTCGTTCGTCGTGTTGTTCGAAATCAGGGCGAGTCCGAGGATGCGGTTGGCGTCAACGTCGTCCGGGTTCTCGGCCAGAACTTCGCGCGACTTGGCGATGGCGAGGTCGAGGGCGTTGGCGTCGAAGAGCGTCTGAAGCGCCTCAGACCTGTCCTTCGCCTTCTTGGCCGGGTCGGTCTCCGCGGCGATCATGGCCTGATACGCGTCCCAGGCGGCCTGCGCCTGCGTCTGGTCAACCTTCGTCGCGACGAAGTGGAGCGCGAGCGCGCGGACGGTGATCGCGGCCAGTTTGTTCTGCGCGACGGTGGCCTGGTTCTCGGCGGTCGGGGTGACGGCGTTGGCCGCGGCCAGGGCCTTGTCGGCACTCGCGGCGGAATCAGTCCAGTCCTTCTTGGCGGCCTCAATGCCCTGAGTCTTGGCGTCGTTGTCGGTCGCCTTGATGGCCGCGTTGAAGCGGTTGACGCCGCGCATGCGGTAAGCCTCGGAGAGACGGATGAGAAGGGCGGTCTCTTCGGGCCGGACGGCGAGACCCTCCTGGTACGAGGCGATGGCCTCGTCAATGCGCCCCGCCGCCATCGCGTCGTTACCCGCCTTGAACGTCCGGCTGACGGCCTCGTTGCCCTTCGTGATCTCCTCGTTCTTCTTCTGAATCTCGGCGTTCTTCCGCTCCAACTCCTCGCGCGCGGCCTTGGCTTCCTTGCTCTCAGCCGCGGGCGGCGTACCGCCAGTGCGCGGGCCGCCGCCGCCGGCCTCCAGGGCCTTGACCTTGTCGAGCGTCAGCGTCGAGCCGTCGCCGGGCGAGAGCGTGAAGTCCTTTTCCTGAACCTGCGTGAAGCGAAGCCCGGAGGCCCATGCCGGCTGCGCGCCGGGCGCGCTGACGATGATCGTGTAAGTCCCGACGAAAGGCAGTCCGGCGTGGAGGTAGTGCCCCTTCTTGTCGGTCTTGACGTGGAAGTCCGACTTGATGTCGGTGCGGTAGATGTCAACCTGCGCGCCGGCGACGGGAGCTTCGGTGCCGTCGGCCTGCTTGAGCTTGACGGTGCCCTCGACCTGCGTCGTCTGCGCCGAAGCGACGGCGGCGCACGCCGCGATGACGACGGCGGCGAGGAGAATTTTCAACGTTGATTTGAAGCGCATGATGGTGGTCTCCTGCTGACTGAATTATTGCCGGGCTTCCCGTGTTCGAGGCCGCGCTTATGATGCGTGCGAGGCGCGGTCGGTTGTCATTTCTGTGGCTATTCTAGCAGCACGGGCGCAGGTTTTGCGAGCCTTTAAGCGTAAGGGACGGGGTCTTCCACGCCCGCCGCGCGGAACGCCCGCAGCCGCAGCGCGCACGAGTCGCAGCGCCCGCAAGCTTTCTCCTCACTTTGATAGCAAGACCACGTCAGGCGCAGCGGCGCGCCGAGTTCGACGCCGCGGCGGACGATCTCGGCCTTGCTCATGTGTATGACCGGCGTCCTGATCTCAATCTTTGTTTCGGGGCGCGTGCCGACTTCGATGACGCGCTGGAATGCTTCGTAGAATTCCGGACGGCAGTCCGGGTAGCCCGAAGAGTCTTCCGCGACCGCGCCGATGTAGATTCGCGCAGCGCCGATGACTTCGGCCCAACTCGTCGCCGCGGCGAGCAGGTGCGCGTTGCGGAAAGGCACGTAGCTCGTCGGAATCCCGCGCGACGAGAGGTCGGCGTCGGAGACCGGAATCGAAGAGTCGGTCAGCGAAGAGCCGCCGACGCGCGCCAGATGTTCGAGCGGGACGACGAGACGCCGCGAGACTCCGTAGAAGTCCGCAAGCTCCTCGAACGCGCGAAGCTCGCGGGCCTCCGTGCGCTGGCCGTAGGACGCGTGCAGGAACGCGAGTTCCTCGTTCTCGGCGCGCGCAATCGCGGCGGTCACGCACGAGTCCATCCCGCCGGAGACGAGGCAAACAGCCGAGCCGAGTGATGAGTGATGAGTGACGAGTGATGAGTCGTCCTTGTCGGCAGGCCGTGCCTCGCCCGTCTCTTCGATCTCGTCAATCGAATCGTCGAAAGCTTTTTCGTCGAACCCGCCCATAAAGGAAATGATGAACGTGTAATGATGAGTGATGAATTTGACGAGCGCGGCCTGGTTTTAATTCATCATTCCGCATTCATCATTTTCTGTTCAGACCCCGCGCGTCTCCGGCCCCCAGACGTACTTGTGTAGCTGCAACTGCATCCTGACGTTCAGCCCGCTCGACGCGACGAGGTCTGCGAGTTCGCGCAAATCGGTCTGGCCCCAGACGGGCGAGACGAGGACGGCGAGCGAGCGGCGTTCGAGGTCGTATTTCTCGATGACGCCGCGCGCGAACTCCCAGTCCTCGCGGCCTGCGACGACGAATTTTACCTCGTCGCGGTCGGCGCGCAGGCGTTCGAGGTTCGGCCAGTGGTTGCGCTCGGCCTCGCCCGACGCGGGGCACTTCACGTCGAGGATGATCTTCGCGCGCTCGTCCACGCCCTCGGTCGAGACGTAGCCGCCGGTCTCGATCAAGACCTCAAAGCCCTCGTCGCACAGCCGGCGGACAAGCTCGAACGCTTCCCTCTGCGCGAGCGGCTCGCCGCCCGTCACTTCGACCAGTTGGCAACCGAAGGCACGCACCTGCCGCATCACATCTTCGATTGAGACGCGCGCGCCGCCCGTGAACGTGTATTCGCTGTCGCACCAAGTGCAGCGCATCGGGCAGCCGGTCAGACGCACGAACGAGCAGGGCCGTCCGGCGTGTGTTGACTCGCCCTGAATCGAGCGGAAGATTTCCGTGACGCGAAGCATGAAATTTAAATGATGAACGCGGAATGATGAGCGATGAATGAAAAGCGACTTGCCCGTTCTCGTCCGTCGTTCCGCGCTCATCATTCATCATTTCAATTGTCGTGTCAAAAGTCTAAAGTTGTGAGCCGCGCGCGGCGGTTCGTGATAGCATGAGAGGCCGATCAAGGGGCATCTGGCGCGTCTTGAAAGGGATGCCGACGAACGTCGAACAACTCATCGCCGAAGGTTCGGCGCGGCTGCTCGCGCGCAGCAAGCGCGCGGGCAAGGCCGACCGTTCTGCGGTCGCCGCGCGCGTGCGCGCGACGGTCGAGAAGTATCTGCTCAAGCACTCGCCGGACGCCTCGGCGAAGAATGTCGGCGACTTCATTGACGGGCTGCACGCGGACGAACTCCTGCTCGTCGTCGAGTGCGGGTGCGGCGACGCGGCGGCGTGGGACGAGTTGATCGAGCAGTACCGCGCGACCGTTCTCTCCGCCGCGCGCGCGTCGAGCGCGGGCGAGTCGGAGGCGGAAGAGTTGGCCGGCTCGGTCTGGGCCGAACTCTACGGCCTGCGCGCGCGCGCGGACGGGCGGCCCGCGGGCAAGCTCGCTTACTATTCGGGCTGCGGCAGTCTCGGCGGTTGGCTGCGCGCGGTCGTCGGCCAGCTCGCGATTGACCGGCACCGGCGCACGTCGCGGCTCGTGCAGACCGAGGAGCCTTCGGAGTTCGACCGCGCCGCCGCCGAGTCGAACGAGACGGACGGCTGGCGCGCAGCCGCCGCGCCCGACCCCGAAAGCGAACTGGCCGGGCACGAGTCGGCACGCGCCGTCGAAGAGGCGCTCGCGCTCGCGCTGGGCACGCTCGACGCGGAAGACCGCCTGCTCGTCAAGCTCTACTACTTCGACGGCCTGCGTCTGAAGGAGGCGGGCGCGGTTCTGGGCGTCCACGAGGCGACGGCGAGTCGGAGGCTGACGCGCCTGCACGCGGAGATTCGCAAGCGCGTCGAGGCGACGCTCGTCGCCGAGCGCAAGTGGACGCGCGAAGAGGTCGCGCGCACGTTGGCCTCCGCCGCGCACGCGCAGTCGGACGCCGACATACGCTCGATGCTCCTGGCGGAGGCCGCGCCGTCGGCGGAGCGACGCGAAGAGTTGTTCGAGTGAACTTCGGTCGAGGCGACGAGCTTCGCGCGAGTCGAACAGGTCTCAACGTCGGAGTTGTTCGGTTGAGACAGACCGCGGGAAGCGCAAGTTTTTGAAGGCCGTTCGTTCAGACGTTGAGCGCCCGAAGGCGTGAATTTTTCGAGCAGAGTTTTCGAGTCCGCGACACGCGGCTTGTTCGTGTGAGACGCGGTTCAGAGTTTTCGCGAGATGGAAGAGGGCTTCGACAAGGAGATTGACTCGTTGCTTCGGAGGCTGCCGGGCGCGGCGGCGGGGTCGCGCCCGCGCGGCAACGGCGCGACCGCGGGGGGCGCAACGGCGCACCTCGACGCCGACGAGTTGAGCGCTTTCGCCGAAGGCTCTCTGCCCGCGTCGGCGCGCGTCGCCGCGTCGGCGCACCTCGCCGACTGCGATGAGTGTCGCGGACTCGTCGTCAACCTCGCGCGCGCGGCGGGCGTCGAGGGCATGATCGAAAAGCGCGCCGCCGCCTCTGTGCCCGCGACAACGTCCGAGCCTTCTCGCCTGCGCGCGTGGTTCGCCGCGATGTTCGAGCCGGGAGCGCTTCGCTACGTCGCGCCCGTGCTTGCCATGTGCCTCGTCGCCGCCGTCACGTTCGTCACGCTGCGCTCGCGCCGGGCCGAAGAGCGCGTGGCGCAGTCCGCGAGCACATCCGCGCCGCGAAGCCCAATCACGAGCGACCAGACGACGGACGCGAGCGGCGCTTTGCAGCCGACTTCAAACACGGCGACGAACGCGAACGCCTCGGTGCCTTCGGCGGCGGCGGGCAACGCGGCTGGCGGCGCTGCCGCCCACGCCCCGGCTTCGACCGGCGCGACGGCGTCGGAGAACGAGCCGGCGAGAGAGTCGCCCGCGGGCGGCCCGTCTTCGTCGGCGAGGACGGACAGCTTGGACGCGGCGTCGCCGCCCGCTCCGCCGAAAGATGAGCCGCCGCCCCCGGAGCAGAAGACTGCGGCATCCGAGACCGTCACGGTGACGAGAGAACAGCCGAGAGCCGCGCAGCCGGTCGAGACCGGGACGGATCAGTCGCAGCAACGCACCAGCAACCTTTCACGCGGCGAGGCGCAGCAGCAGTCGCCCGACGGCTCTCGCGGACAGTCGGGCGCGACCGTCAACGGCAGGCAGAACGAGTCCGTCAACGGCGGTCGCAACGCGGCCATCGCGGGCGGCCTCGCCTCCGGCGTGATGAAGGAAGACCGCGACCGGGGCGCGGCCAGCACGACCGCGCGCCGCGCGCGCCCCTCCGACGACAAGCACGCGAAGACCGAGGAGGACGGCGCGGCGGCGAGCGACGCCGAGACGCGCAACGTCGCGGGCCACAGATTCCGCCGCGAGGGCGGCGCGTGGGTTGATGTTAACTACAAGCCTTCGATGTCTTCGACCGGCGTCCACCGCGGCACCGACTCGTATCGCGCGCTCGTCGCCGACATTCCCGAACTCGGTCGCGTCGCCGACCAACTCGGCGGCGAAGTCGTCGTCGTCGTCCGCGGTCGCGCCTACCGAATCCGCTGAAGTCGAAAGCAGTGACGAGTGACGGGTGACGAGCCGCAAAGCTGCTGGCTTTTAGCTGTTGGCTTTTAGCTCTCTGCCTTCAACTCGTCACTCGTCACTCTCCACTCGTCACTGCTTTTAAAGGAGGACGAATGATCTTCCGAAGCCCTTTCCCCGACGTTTCAATCCCCGACGTGTCGCTGACCGAGTTCGTCTTCGGGGGCGCGGCGCGTTTCGCCGACAAGCCCGCGATAGTTGACGGCGTGAGCGGGCGCACGACGACCTACGCGCAGCTCGTCGAGGCGATAAGTCTCGCCGCTTCCGGCCTCGCGCGGCGCGGGCTTCGCAAGGGCGACGTGCTCGCCATCCTCAGCCCGAACACGCCGGACTACGTCGTGGCCTTCCACGCCGTCGCCTCGCTCGGCGGCGTCGTCACGCCGATCAACCCGCTCTCGACTCCCGACGAGGTCGGCAAGCAACTCGGCGACGCGGGCGCGAAGTATCTCGTCACGACGCCGCAACTGCTCGGAGGCGTGCGCGCGGTCGCGTGCGCGGCGGGCGTCGAAGAGTTCTTCGTCTTCGGCGAGGCAGAGGGCGCGACTCCTTTCTCGTCTCTGACGGAAGGCGGCGCACGCTCGACCGACGGGCGCGCTGGCGTTGACCCGCGCGAAGATTTGGTCGTGCTCCCGTATTCGAGCGGCACGACGGGCGTCTGCAAGGGCGTGATGCTGACGCACCGCAACCTCGTCGCGAACCTCTCGCAACTCAAAGGCGCGGGCTACGACTGGGAGCGCGAGACGCTGGTCTGCGTCCTGCCGATGTTCCACATCTACGGACTCGTCGTGATTCTCAACCACGGACTCTGGTGCGGCTCGACGATAGTCACGCTGCCGCGCTTCGACTTCGAGCAGTTGCTCCGCGTCGTGCGCGACCAACGCGTCACGCTCGCGCACCTCGTCCCGCCCGTCGTGCTCGCGCTCGCCAAGCACCCGCTGGTTGATTCTTACGACCTCTCGTCGCTGAAGTTGATCTTCTCCGGCGCTGCGCCGCTGGGCGCGGAGTTGACGCGCGAGTGCTCGGCGCGTCTCGCTTGCGAGATCGTGCAGGGCTACGGCATGACGGAGGCGAGTCCGGCGACGCACGTCTCGCTTCAGGGGATGAACAAGCCCGGCTCGGTCGGCGTCTGCGTGCCGAACACCGAATGCAAAGTCGTCTCGGTCGAGACGGGCGAGGAACTCGGCGCGGGCGGGCGCGGGGAGATTTGCGTCCGCGGCCCGCAGGTGATGAAGGGCTACCTCAACCGACCCGAAGCGACCGCGCGGACGATTGACTCCGAGGGCTGGCTGCACACGGGCGACGTGGGCTACGCCGACGAAGACGGCTGCTTCTACATCGTTGACCGCGCCAAAGAACTCATCAAGTACAAGGGCTTTCAGGTGCCGCCCGCCGAACTCGAAGCCCTCCTGCTCACGCACCCTTCGGTCGAGGATGTCGCCGTCGTTCCGAGTCCCGACGAAGAGGCCGGCGAAGTGCCCAAGGCGTTCGTCGTCCTTAAAGATAATCGGACGATGACGACCGAAGAGGTCATCTGCTTCGTCGCCGAGCGCGTCGCGCCCTACAAGAAGGTTCGGCGCGTCGAGTTCGTCGCGCAGATACCGAAGTCGCCTTCCGGCAAAATCCTGCGCCGCCTCCTCATCGCCGGCGAGCGCGAGCGGGCGGCGCATTCGGGCGGCGCGAACGGCGAACCGGGTTAAGCGTTGACCGCGCCGCGCGAGCGCCTTCGCCTCCTGCTTCCTGAACATCAGGACAAAAAATCATCGCCGCCACAGCGGAACGAGAGATAGTCTGTGCACACGACCGAGCGCACGGCGAACGTCTGCGCGAAGTCTGCGCCGACGGACGGGCCGCGCCCCGCGTGTTGCCCGCCGCGCCGCCCGTGCGCTAACTTAGAGCCAAAGCACACCAAGCAAGCTCGAAGAAGGGAAGAGAAATGAACAGACGTGTCCCGTCATTCCGGCTCTCGTTCGTCTCCACTATTTTGCTCGCACTCCTTCTGACTCCGCCCGCGCCGCGTCTGCTCGCGCAAACCAGCCGCGCGACCAGACGCACGGGCGCGCACGCCGCGCCGACGAAAGGCGCGGCGGAAGTCACGCGCGGCGTGCCCACGGCCCGACCGCAGCCGGAGATCGCCGCGATGCTGCGCGAGATTGACGCGCGCAACATCGAGCGCACGGTCCGCAAGCTCGTCAGTTTCGGCACGCGCAACACGCTCTCCGCGCAGGACGACCCGGCGCGCGGCATCGGCGCGGCGCGCGACTGGATTTATCAGCAGATGCAGCAGTACAGCCGCGACTCCGGCGGTCGCCTGAAGGTCGAGCTGCAAAGCTTCGAGCAGCAGCCCGGTCGCTACCAGCGGATTCAAAAAGCGACACGGCTGACGAACGTCGTCGCGACTCTTCCGGGAACGCAGGCCGAGTCGAAGGATCGCGTCTATGTCGTCAGCGGCCACTACGACTCGATGTGCACGAGTCCGACCGACGCCGCGTGCGACGCGCCGGGCGCGAACGACGACGCTTCGGGCACTGCCGCCGTCATGGAGCTTGCGCGCGTGATGTCGAAGCGGCAGTTCGACGCGACGATCATCTTCATGACGGTCGCGGGCGAGGAGCAGGGACTCGTCGGCTCGACCTATTTCGCCGAGCAGGCGAAGAAGCAGCGGATGAACGTTGACGCGATGCTCGACAACGACATCATCGGAAGCTCGACGGGCGCAAGCGGCGAGCGCGACAACCGAACCGTGCGCGTCTTCTCCGAGGGCGTGCCGTCGAACGAGACGCCGGAGGAGGCGAACATACGCCGCAGCGTCGGCGGCGAGAACGACTCGCAGTCGCGACAGCTCGCGCGCTTCATCAGGGAGACGGCTGAAAAATATCTGCCGACTTTCCGCGTCCGGATGGTCTATCGCCGCGACCGATACCTGCGCGGCGGCGACCACATTCCTTTCCTTGAGAACGGCTACGCCGCCGTGCGCTTCACCGAGCCGAACGAGAACTACAACCACCAGCACCAGAACGTCCGCGTCGAGAACGGAGTGCAGTTCGGCGACCTGCCGCAGTTCGACGACTTCGCCTACATCGCGCAGGTCGCGCGCGTGAACTGTGCCGCGCTGGCCGCGCTCGCGCTCGCGCCGGCGCGACCGTCGAACGCGCGCATCCTGACGCGCCGCCTGACGAACGACACGGACTTGCAGTGGGACGCGAACAAGGAGCCTGACCTCGCGGGCTACGAAGTCGTCTGGCGCGACACGACCGAACCCGTTTGGACGCACTCGCGCTGGGTCGGAAACGTGACGAGCTACACCGTCGCCGGACTCTCGAAGGACAACTACTTTTTCGGCGTGCGCGCCGTTGACCGCGACGGCAACCGCAGCCCGGTCAGCTACCCGCGCCCCTCGCGGCAGTAGCGAAAATCGCCGGTAAAAATGCGGCTTTCGCGCGAGCGCCGCGCTCTTAACTTTTTCCAACTATCGGCGCGGCGCGCGCGTCTAAACTGGCAGTCGGAAGGTCCGAAGTCGCGGCCTCCGCGGCAATTTTAGAAGAAGAGTTTTGAAGAAATCGGAGCCAGTCATGAAAGCCTTTTTTTCTTCCCGCCGCCGCACGCTCGCGCGCTCCTTCGCGCTCCTGTGCGCGTCCGCGCTTTTGGCGAACAGCCTTTTCGCCGCCGCCGCCGCCGCGCAGACCGTCGCGGCGAAGCAGTCCGCCGCGCAGAAGCTGACCGAGGAGCAGCGCGTCGTCCACGTGCTCAACCGCCTCGGCTTCGGCGCGCGCCCCGGCGACGTTGAGCGCGTCGAGAAGATCGGACTCAAGAACTACATCGAGCAGCAGCTCAACCCGCAGGCGATTGACGACTCGGCGCTCGAAGCGAAACTCAGGAGCTACCCGACGCTCCAACTGACGACCGGCGAGCTTCTCGCGCGCTACCCGCAGCCGAATCAACTGCTCCGCCGCTTGCAGCGCGAAGGCAAGTTGCCGCCGGAGCTGGCCTCGCTTCTGCAACAACAGCAAGCGCGTCAGCAGACGCAACAATCGCAGGCCCAGGGCCAGCAGCAGGACGACAAGTTGATGACGCCCGCGCCGCAAGCCAACCGGCAGGCCAACCCGAACGCCGTGAACCCCGACGCCGAGAGGCTGATCGGCGAGGCGCAGAACGCGCAACTCAACCCGCAAGCCGCGAAGCAGCAGGCGCAGGACGCAGACCCGCAGCGCCGCGCGTACCGTCAGGCCATCATGGAGTACATGCGCGAGAACGGACTCGAAAACCCGCAGCGCATCATGTCCGAACTCGACTCGTCGCGCGTCATCCGCGCCGTCTATTCCGAGCGGCAGTTGCAGGAGGTGATGGTCAACTTCTGGGAGAATCACTTCAACATCTACGCGCAGAAAGGTGCCGACCGCTGGTTCCTCACCTCCTACGACCGCGACGTGATTCGACCGAACGCGCTCGGCAACTTCCGCGACCTTCTCGAAGCGACGGCCAAGAGTCCGGCGATGCTCTTCTACCTCGACAACTTCCAGAGCGTCAGCCCCAACGCGCAGGCGAACCGCGCCATGTTCCGACGCCAGCAGGCCGACATCGGCGTCGGCCCGATGCGCGCGGGCGGCCTCTTCGGCGGCGCACGGATGCGCGACGGCGAGGCGCGCGCGCGAATGCAGGCCGAGGTGGCCCGGCAGGGTCAGAACGCGCAGCGACCGCAGCAGCAGAACCGACCGAAGCGCGGCATCAACGAGAACTATGCGCGCGAGCTGATGGAACTGCACACGATGGGCGTTGACGGCGGCTACACGCAGAAGGACGTTCAGGAGGTGGCGCGCGCCTTCACCGGCTGGACGATCTACCAGCCGCGCGGCGGCGGCATCTACGGCGACGACGCGGGGCAGGACTCGCGCGCCGGCACGTTCTACTTCAACTCCCGCACGCACGACGAAGGCGAGAAGGTCGTACTCGGCCAGAAGATTCCGGGCGGCGGCGGGATGGAAGACGGCGAGAAGGTTTTGGACATCCTCGTCGCGCAGCCCGCGACCGCGAAGTTCATCGCGACGAAGCTCTGCCGCTACTTCGTCTCGGACGACCCCAGCCCTGCGCTCGTCGCCCGCGTCGCCGACGCGTTCCACAAGTCGAACGGCGACATCAAGACGACGCTGCGCGCGATCTTCTACTCGCCGGAGTTCAACTCTACGGACGCGCGCCGCGCGAAGATCAAGACGCCGTTCGAGCTTGCCGTCAGTTCTATCCGCACGCTCGGCGCGGACACGGACGCGCGCCCCGCGCTCGTCCAGTGGATTTCCAAGATGGGCGAGCCGCTCTACGGCTACATCGCGCCGACCGGCTACCCGGATGTGGCGACCTACTGGGTCAACACCGGCGCTCTGCTCGAACGCCTGAACTTCTCGCTCGCTTTGGTGAGCAACCGCATTCCGGGCACGCGCGTTGACCTCTCGAAGTTCGTCGGCGAGGACGCGAGCAGCAGCCGCGCCGTTGACCAGAAGGGAATCGTTGACCGCTTCCTCGACGTGGTGTTGCAGGGCGACATCTCGCCGAAGAGCCGCGAGGTCTTGATGAAGCAGTTGACCGATCAGTCGGACGCGCCCGTTGCCTCGATGCCCGACGACTCGGCGCGCGCGAAGAATGTCGCCGCGGCGCGCCGCGAGCAGCAGGCGGGCGGGACGGTCGGCAACCCCGAAGTCGCGCGCATCGCCGCGCTCATCATCGGCTCGCCGGAGTTCCAGCGGCAGTAGCGTCGCGCGACCGCGAGTTTATCGAGCGAGGGGCGGGTTGATTGTTGGGTCGGTTGCTGAAGCGGGTCGCGGAAGGTCGTGTGAACGATTCAGATTTATTGAGATTTCAAATCCGAACTTCATGCGCTCTCCCGCGACTCCGTAGCAATCTGCGCGGCCAAACAAAAGCAAGCCGCGTGCGCGTCGGGCGCGTCTAAATTTCCGTGGCTTCGGAGAATGTTTTGGGCGGCGTTGCCGTCGGCAGTAACTCAAAGAGGTAAGAAGTTATGAACCGCAGACTTTTTTTGAAGCAGAGCAGCGTTGCGCTCGCCAGCGTCGGACTCGTCGGCAGCGCGCCCTCGTTTTTGAGGCGTACGGCGTTCGCGCAAGGGCTGACCTACGCGCCGAACGGACGACGCAAGACTCTCATCGCCATCTTCCAGCGCGGCGCGGTTGACGGCCTCAACATGGTCGTGCCGCACGGCGAGAAGAACTACTACGAACTCCGCCCGCAGATCGCGGTCGAACAGCCGGGCAAGGCCGGACAGGACTCAGTCATCAACCTCGACGGTTTCTTCGGCCTGCACCCTTCGCTCGCCGCGTTCAAGCCCCTTTGGGACTCGAAGCAGTTGGCGATTGTCCACGCCGTCGGCTCGCCCGACAACACGCGCTCGCACTTCGACGCGCAGGACTACATGGAGTCGGCGACGCCCGGCGTGAAGTCAACGCAGGACGGCTGGCTCAACCGCTACTTGCAAGCGCAGCCAGACGCGAAGGCCACACCGTTCCGCGCCATCTCGATGACGCAGAACCTGCCGCGTTCCTTGCAGGGCATGGCCCCGGCGCTCGCGATGCAGAACCTGAGCGACTTCACGATCCGCGGCGGCGCACAGACGGCGAGCGTGCAGGGCGGCTTCGAGGGACTTTACGAGCAGGGCGTCAACGACGTGCTGCGCGGCACGAGCAAGGAGACGTTCGAGGCGATTGATTATCTGAAGAAGGTCAACCCCGCGCAGTACAAGCCCGAAAACGGCGCGCGCTATCCGGGCGGGCAGTTCGGGAGCGCCCTGATGCAGATCGCGCAACTCATCAAGGCCGGCGTCGGTTTGGAAGTCGCGTTCACCGACGTGGGCGGCTGGGACACGCACCGCGCCGAAGGCAACTCGCGCGGCCAACTCGCCAACCTCCTCACGCAGTTCTCGCAGGGCATCAACGCGCTCGTCACAGACCTCGGCCCCGCGCGGATGCAGGACGTTGTCATCCTCACGATGAGCGAGTTCGGTCGCACGGTGCGGCAGAACGGCACGGGCGGCACAGACCACGGGCACGCGAACGCGATGTTCGTCGTCGGCGGCCCGGTGCGCGGCGGGCGTGTTTACGGACAGTGGCCGGGCCTGCGCGACGACCAACTCTTCGAGGGCCGCGACCTCGCGTTGACGACCGACTTCCGCGACGTGTTCAGCGAGGTGGCAGCGAAGCATCTCGGAGCGGTTGACCTGAAAAAAGTCTTCCCCGGCTACGACGCCAGCACTTCAAAATTCCGCGGCCTGCTCGGATAAAACAACTCAGGCTTTCACGTTTGAAGAGACGCCGAACGTTTGCGCGGCGTCTCTTTTTGTTTTTCCGAGCGGTATGGGCGTCGGCGAAGATGAGTTCACCGCGGAGACACGGAGGACACAGGAGTCGCACGGAGAAATCAAAACCTCCGCGCAGCCTCCGTGTCTCCGCGGTAAATCAAGAGTCGCCATCCGGGCGATTGAAAGAGAATCAAAGAGTCTTATCCGCACGACTCACCAATCAGTCTTCAAAGGCGAGCCGATGATCACGCGATACGCGACGGGCGCGACGGCGAGCGTCATGCTGACCCACGTCGCGGGGTACTTGTAGTCTTCGACGAGGAAGAGGATGCGCGGCGGGAGGTAGAAGAGGAGGATGACGGGACTCATGATGACGAAGCCCATGGCGCGCTCGACGGCGTCGCCGATGCCCTCGGCGCGAATGTTCGACCCCGCCGTCACGGTGTTCCAGACCGCGAGGTTGACGAGCATGTACGCGAAGAGGAAGAGGTCGGCGAACGTTTCGACCTCGCGCGAGTCGCGCCAGTCGGGCGCGGGCGGCTTCTTGTACGGCGTCAGCGCGCGCCAGACGAGCACGGTCGGGATGATGCAGAGGAGCACGACCGGAAACAGAATACCGGGAGTCGGCTCGGTCTGGGCCAGCGCGACGACCGCGCAACCCGTGACGAGCATGAGGCAGAGGTGAAGGATCATCAGGCAGCCGAAAGGGCCTCTGTCGTCCTCGTGTCGCGCGAGCAGACGCGCCTGAAGCGGCCTGCGTTTGAGCGCCGCGCCGACCGCCTGTGCGGCGAGCGCCGTCAGGATGATGTACAGAAAAGTGTGCGCCGCCTGCACGTCGTCTTTTAAGAACGACAAGACTAAAAGCCGCCCGATGTAGCGCGTCAGGAATCGCGCGAGGAAGATGTTGCACGCGAGTATCGCGAGGTCGAAGATGATGCCACGATAGTTGAGGGGGAGAAATCGCTTGCCCCTGTCCGCTTTCTGTGTGTCAGTCGCCGCTTGTCTTTTACGCCCCACGTCCTGCCCTCTCATTCGAGTAATTCGGCGCGGCGCTTTTAATTCAAACCGGGGCGCAAGTCAACACCGCCGCGCGCTTTCTCGTCTCGCGCGGCGGTCTGCTCAGACGGCGGCGCGTTGGAAGATGAAAAAGTCGCGTGACAATATCGTCAACACATTCACCTAAGATTCTTCACGCTCCCCTCAAATTCCCCTGAAATTTCGCCCGAACCCTTCGCATTTCGAGGGCGCGGGACTCTTTCGTTGGGAGAAGTTTGTCGTCGAAAACTTTTAAGGGGGAACCGTAAGAGATGGCACAGAGCGGTGCAGCAGAGAGCAACACACTTGAGCGGATCATTGACCGCCTCGCCGAGTTCGAGCCGGTCGAGTTGCCTTTCATCAGCCTTTATCTGAACGCGCAGGCCAACGAGCACGGGCGGCAGGACTTCGAGCGCTTCCTGCGCAAAGAGTTTTCCGAGCGCGCGCGAACCTACAAGGCGCACACGCCGGAACGCGAGAGCTTCGACCGCGACGTTGAGAGAATCAACGAGTATCTGGCGAACGAACTCCGCCCCGAGACGAACGGCGTCGCCGTCTTCGCCTGCGCGGGCGCGGGCGACTTCTTCGAGGCGATTCAGCTCGCCGCGCCGATTGAGCATCACCGGCTCTACATCTACAACCAGCCGCACCTCTACCCGCTCGCGCGCGTGATGGATCAGTACCCGCGCTACGCCGTGCTCGTCGCCGACACGAACCGCGCGCGCCTCTTCGTCTTCGGTCGCGGCAAGGCTTTGCAGCGCGACGAGATTCAGAACGTGAAGACGAAGGGCACTAAGGTCGGCGGCTGGTCGCAGATGCGCTACCAGCGACGCCTCGAACAGTATCACCTGCAACACGCAAAGGAAGTCGCCGACCAGTTGGAGCAGATCGTGCGCGAGGACAACGTCGAGCACATCCTGCTCGCGGGCGACGCCGTCATCATCCCCGTTCTGAAGGAGCAGTTCACGAAGGCCGTCGCGGACAGAGTAGTTGACGTTCTGAGTCTCGACATCAACGCGCCGGAGCACGAGGTGCTCGAAGAGTCTCTCGAAGCGATGCGCCGACACGACGCCGAGACCGACGCGGAGAAGGTCGAGCAGTTGCTGAACGACTACCGCGCGAATGGTCTCGCCGTCGTCGGCTCGCAGGACACGCTCGAAGCCCTCTCGATGGGGCAGGTCGAAGAGTTGATCATCACCGCGCGCCAGCAGAACATCGAGGGCGACCGCGAGGACGTTGCGATTCTTTCGGACAACGAAGTCGCCGAGCCTGTCGTCGCCGGCCAGGACGGCGCGGTCGCTCAGATCGAGCCTGATTCGGTCATCGTCGCCGACGATCTGGTGACGCGCGCGACGCAGACGGGCGCGCGCATCACCTTTATCGAAGACCCGGCGCTGCTCGAAGAGGTCGGCGGCGTCGGCGCGATCCTGCGCTTCCGAATTCAGCCGCAGGCGACCGCGAGCGCGCCGCAGCCGCAGCATTCTTAGTCGGCGTGTTACGAGTTGCCACGAGCTTTAGCTCGTGGTTGGCGGTCTCCTATTTTTCATCGGCTAAAGCCGAAGCCTTCGGCTAAAGCCGAAAGGAATTTTGGGCTGTTGCCGTCCACGAGCTAAAGCTCATGGCAACTGATAAGAACTCGTGGCAATTAATAGCCGGGCATAAAACCATTCCGCTACCGCGGGAGGTACTAACCTTCGCCGACGAAGTCGCACAAATCCCGCAAACCGATACGAATTGTGCGGTCGAACTTTCGCCGCGCGCGGTTCGTAATCCGGGGCACGGCGCGCGGCATTCGCGTTCTTTCTGTCTTAAATAAAATCGGCGCGAGGTGAAGTGAGCATGTTCTGTCCGAGTTGCGGCCAACAGCAGGCTTCCGAAGAGGTTCGGTTCTGCTCGCGCTGCGGCCTGCGCCTCGACGCGCTCGCAGAGTTCATCGAGAGCGGCGGGCAGTTCGCCGCGCGAGACGCGTCGGAAGATTTTCCCGCCCTCACGCCCCGGCAGCGCGGCACGCGCAGAGGTATTTTGATACTCGTCGCCGGTCTGATATTCAGCATCGTCGCATTCACGTTGACGGTGTTGAAGCCCGAATTCACAGTCCTTCTGATTCCCGCGTCCTTCGTCTTCATATTGGGCGTCCTACGCATTCTCTACGGAATGCTTTTGGAAGACGACGCGGCGCGCAAGAAGGCCGAGAAGCGCGCCGCACGCGACGCGAGACGCGGGACCCGCCGCGCCGGGAATCGAGACAAACTCGCGGGCGCTTTGGCGAGCGACAGAGAACTCCCGCCGCAACGCTCCGTCCCGGCCCAAGCCTTCACCAAAGCCGCGCCCGCGACCGGCGAGATGTCCCCGCCGCCGAGCGTCACGGAAAACACAACGCGCCTGCTCGAAGATTAAATGCGAAGCGCGCCGCCGTCAGACCGGCACGAGGTCTCGAAAGTGGAAGCCGTCTTCGGTCGTCAACTCGCCGCGCGCGAATCTCACGGCGCGCTCGTGCGATTTTACGCCGCACCGCCTCGGTTTCACACTACGCCGTGCCGTCACGCGCACGCACCGGAAAGACTTTTACACGCACGGACGAGCCGAACATCTGCGGCTGACGAAATTTCCCCGCACCGGCATGCCGTGCACTCGCACCCGCAGAAAAAACACCCGCACCGACTGCCTGATCACGCCCGGCTGACAGATTTTGTTACTCGTCTCTGAGATTTTGCCTGCGCGCCGGCGTCTAAACCTCTTCGGACGAAAATCTCACAGCAGCGCGGAGCGCGTTGGTTGTCAACGGGCGCTTCCTGTGTTTAATTCACGGATGATGAGCGCACGTCTGACGCCGACGATTTTGCGATTCGAGTCGCTGCCTTCGACGAACACGGAGGCGGCGCGGCAGGCCGCGTTGGGAGCGCCGGAAGGGTTGTGCGTCGTCGCGCGCGAGCAGACGGCGGGGCGCGGGCGGCAGCAGCGCGCATGGGCCTCGCCGAAGGACGCGGGGCTTTACTTCAGCGTCGTTTTGCGGCCACGCATCGAGGCGCGCGAGTGGCCGCTCGTCACACTCGCCGCGGCGCTCGCCGTGCGCGACGCGCTGAAGGATGCGTGCGCGCTTGAGACGGACATCAAGTGGCCGAATGACCTTCTGGCGAGCGGGCGAAAGCTCTGCGGCATACTCGCCGAGACGGTCGAGACGCCGCGAGGCCGCGCGGTCGTCGCCGGCATCGGCGTCAACTTAAATAACCGCGCCTTCCCGCCGGAGATTCTTAAGACGGCAACGTCGGTCGAAGAACAAACCGGAAGCGCGCCCGACGTGGAACGTTTGCTCGCCTCTCTCACGCGCTCGCTCGCGCGACATTACGAGACGCTTCAATCCGCGGGCGGCGCGGCGGAGATTGTGCGCGTGTGGGAGTCTCGCTCGTCCTACGCGCGCGGTCGCCGCGTGCGCGTCGCGCTCGCCGAAGAAACTTTTGAAGGCACGACGCGCGGGCTTGAGCCGGACGGCGCTCTGCGCGTCGAAACAGACGAGGGCGAAATCAGAATCGTCCGCGCCGGAGACGTGTTGGCCGTCAGGAAAGTGACGAGTGAAGAGCGATGAATGCAATCAGCGCTCGGCCTTCAGCTTTGGTTTTCCTTTGTGCCCTCTGTGAATACCTCTGTGGCCTCTGTGATTAAAGAATCCGAACTCAACCACAGAGGCCACAAAGGATTTCACAAAGGGCACAGAGGGATTAAGCTGAAAGCTAATTGCTGATTGCTTCCCCTATGAAAAAGATCGTCATCTCGACGTTCGGCTCGTTCGGCGATGTGCACCCGTACATCGCCGTCGCGCTCGAACTGAAAAAGCGCGGGCATCGCCCCGTCATCGCGACCACCGAGTTGTACCGGGAGAAGGTTGAGCCGCTCGGGCTGGAACTGCATCGCGTCCGCCCCGACATGCCTTCTTACGACGAGCCGGAGAAGGTGAGCGCGATGATCGAGTCGGTGGTGAACACGAGGACTGGGCCGGAGACGCTGCTCAAGGACTTCATTCTGCCGTACCAGCGCGAGATGTACGAAGACCTGCGGACGGCGGTCGAGGGCGCAGACCTTCTGCTCACGCACCCGCTGCCTTTCGTCGGCCCCGTCGTCGCAGAGGTGACAGGCATCGCCTGGGTGTCGAGCGTGCTCGCGCCCGGCTCGTTCCTCTCGAACTACGACCCGCCCGTGCCGCCGCAGTTCCCGCCGCTCCACAAGCTGACCGCGCGCAGCCCCGCCGTCAGCCGCGCCGTGATGTGGCTCGCGCGCAAGAAGCTCGACCCGATGTTCGAGTCGGTCTATCGCCTGCGCGCCGAGTTGGGGCTGCCGCGCGGCGAAAGCCCCTTGATCGGAGGGCAGCACTCGCCGACGCGCGTGCTCGCGCTCTACTCGCGCGTGCTCGGCGGGCCGCAGCCCGACTGGCCCCCGAACGTCCTCATCACCGGCTTCTGCTTTTTCGACCGGCGCGACCGTCCCGGCGACCCGGCGAGACTTCCGCGCGAGATGGAGGGATTTCTCGAAGCCGGCGAGCCGCCCGTCGTCTTCACGCTCGGCTCGTCGGCCTTCTGGGTGGCGAAGGATTTTTACCGCGACTCAGTGCAAGCGGCGCGCGAGCTGGGCGTGCGCGCGCTCCTCCTCATCGGCGACGAGCGCAACCGTCCGGCTGAAGGCTTGCCCGACGGGATGGCGGCCTTCGAGTACGCGCCCTTCGGCGAGCTTCTGCCGCGCGCGCGCTGCGTCGTGCATTCGGGCGGCGTCGGGACGACGGGGCAGGCGCTGCGTTCGGGCCGTCCCGCCGTCGTCGTCCCGCACGCCTTCGACCAGTTCGACAACGCCGAGCGCGTCGCGCGCACGGGCGCGGGTCGCGTGCTCGCGCGCCCGAAATACAACGCGAAGACGGCGGCGCGTGAACTCCGCGCGCTGCTCGCCGACGCGAGTTATACTTCGCGCGCGGCGGAAGTCGGAAGAGAGGTGCGCGCGGAGAACGGGGCGGCGTCGGCTGCCGACGCGATTGAAGAAGTTTTGAGAGGATGAAGAGATGCTTCTGGTGATGGACGTGGGCAACACGAACACGTCGCTCGGCGTGTTCGAGGGCGAGCGGCTCGCGTGGCACTGGCGTCTGACGACGGAGCGCGCGCGGACGGGCGACGAGTACGGGCTGCTCGCGCGCAACCTGTTCGCCGTCGCGGGACTCGACTTCAAGGCCATCGGCGCAATCGCCATCGCGTCGGTCGTGCCGCAGCTCGACTACACTCTGAAGAGCATGGCGGAAACCTATTTCCACCTCACGCCGCTCTTCGTTGACAACACGACCGACACGGGCCTGACGATTCTCTACGACCCGCCTTCGGACGTGGGCGCGGATCGCATCGTTGACGCCGTCGCCGCCGTGCACAAGTACGGCGCGCCGTGCATCGTCGTTGACTTCGGCACGGCGACGAACTTCGAGGTCATCGAGGAGGGCGGACGCTACCTCGGCGGCGTCATCACGCCCGGCATCTCGATCTCGACCGACGCTCTGTTTGCGCGCGCCGCGCGCCTGCCGCGCGTCGGCATCGAGCGCCCGCACACGGTCATCGGCGCTTCGACCGTCTCGGCGATTCAGTCGGGGCTTTACTACGGCTACGCCGGACTCGTTGACGGCATCCTGCGCCGCATGATTGAAGAACTCGGACGACAACCACGAGTCGTCGCGACGGGCGGACTCGCGCCGCTGATCGCGACCGCGTCGGAGTTCATCGGCGACGTTGACCTGACGCTCACGCTCGACGGCCTGCGGCTCGTTTACGAGAGAAGCCGCGGCTCGCCGCCTGCCGTTTGAAAGCTCAACCGTGTGAGTACCGGAGCAGTCCGGGCGGAAAGATATTTGCCGCCGCAGCGGCGAAGAGAAGTTAGCCAGACGTGAAACGTCTGGTACAGGTCGAGCAATGATGTCCACGCCCTGAAGGGGCGCGAAGATTCTCCGCGCGTCTTAAGCGCGCGAACAAAATCTTTCTTTCATCTTCCTTCCAGACGTTCCACGTCTGGCTACTTTCTACTCGCGCCTCCGGCGCGGGCCTGCCCTTGACTAAATCGCGCGGCCTGTTCATGCTTACGGCGCGCCGGTCTTTATAAGTCCTGAGAAATCCTGCAAGCGTTTCTTCCGCTCGCGAACAAGTGATGAACAGACGGGAAGCGGCTCGCGCCGAAGAGAGTTCGACGGCGCGCGCGCCCTTAAACTATTTCAACTATTTCACGGAGATCGAAGACACCTTCATACGCCGCCGCGGCAGGCACCTGCTTCTGAGTCCGATGGACTGGGCGCTGATCGAGAGCTGGAAGGAGATGGGCGTGCCGCTCCACGTCGCGCTACGCGGCATCGAGCGCGCCTTCGACTCGTATGAAGCGCGCCCGCGCCACCGTAGCGTGAAGTCTTTGATGTACTGTCAGGAAGAGGTCGAGGCGCAGTTCGCCGAGTGGCTCGAATCCCGGCGCGGCGCTTCTTCGCCATCCGGCGTTGATGAAGGCGGCGCTGTTGAAAAGGGAAGTGTCGAAAGCGCGGGCGGCTTGCCTTTCCCGCGCGCCGTCATCGCCGCGCACCTCGCCGAGTGTCGGGACGCTTTGATGCGCGCGCAAGAGAAGAGAAACGAACTCGCGGGCGTTGACGCCTTGAGCGAAACGCTCGCCCGCGCGTCTTCGAGGCTCGAAGAGTTGGCGGCGGACTTCGACGCCGCGGCGCGGCCCGACGCGGAGAAGTTGGAACGCTCTCTCACAGACCTCGAAGCCTTGATCGACCGCGCGCTGCGCGAGTCGCTTCCGGCTGAAGTCGTCGAAGAGAAGCGCGCGGAGGCTGAAGAGCAGTTGCGACCGTACCGCGCGCGGATGGAGCGCGCGACCTACGAGCAGACTCTGGACAATCTTCTGGCGAAGGCCCTGCGCGAGCGCGCGGGCGTCCCGCGCCTGAGCCTGTTCTACCTGTGACCCCCCAAGCGAAAAGGAGCATGAGCGTATGGCGAAAATGGTCATCAAGCGCCTCGGAGTCTTCTCCGTCGCGAAGATTTACTCGGTCGTGATGGCGGGCATCGGCCTGCTCATCGGCATCCCCCTCGGCCTGATCATGATTATCTTCGGCGCGGCGATCATGTCGTCGAGGAGCGAAGGGGCGATGGGCGGCGGCGTCGGCATCGGCATGGGCATCTTCTACATGGTCGGGCTGCCGATAATGTACGCCGTGTTCGGCTTCATCGGCGGGGCCGTCGGCGCGCTCATCTACAACATGGCTTCGGGGATCATCGGCGGCGTCGAGTTGGAGCTTGAGAACGCCGACGCCGGTTACGCGCCTCCGCCGCAGCCGCAATGGGGCGCGCAGCAACAGCAGCAGTACCAGCCCGGACAGCAGCAGTATCCGTACTGAGGTTAAGTCTGGAGTCTGAAGTCTGGAGTCAAGACTGCTTGGGCTTCGACTCCAGACTTCAGACCCCAGATTTTCATTGTATGAGTGAGTCGCGCCGCGCAGCATCCGAGGGCGGCAAGCGCCTGCGCGCGGGCGCGGAACTAGACCTGACGGTCGAGCGCATCCTGCCGGGCGGTCTGGGCCTTGCACACGCGCAGGGGCAGACAGTCCTCGTCGCGCTCTCCGCGCCGGGCGATTGCGTCCGCGCGCGCGTCGAGTCGGTGCGCGGTCGCGTCGCCTTCGCCTCAATCGTCGAAGTAGTCAAGCCCTCCCGCGCGCGGGTCGAGCCGCGTTGTCCATACTTCGGTCGCTGCGGCGGCTGCGACTTCCAGCAGTTAACTTACGAGGCGCAGCTCGCCGCCAAGGTCGAGATCATACGCGACTGTCTCCGCCGCGTCGCCCGCGTCGAGCCGCCCGAAGAAATCCCAATCACGCCCTCGCCTGCCGCTTGGAACTACCGCTCGCGCGCGCGCTGGCAACACGACCCCGTCCGAAATCTTCTCGGATACTACGAGCGCGGCACGCACCGCGTCGTTGACGTGGTCGAATGCCCGGTCGCCGCGCCGGAAGTCGAAGCCCGCCTGAAGCACCTGCGCGCTCTCATGCGCGAAGGCCGTCTGCCCGAAGACGCGCACGAGTTCGAGGCCGTCGCGGGCGATGCCGGCGTCGCGCTCGACCCGCCGGTCGAAGAGACGGACGCGCGCGAACAATCGCGCGCAGTCCGCGGCGAGCGCTACCGCTTCGACGCGCGCTGCTTCTTCCAGATCAACCACGCGCTCCTCGACGCGCTCGCCGCCGAAGGTCTGCGCGAGGCCGCGGGCGGCGATGGCGAAACGGCGCTCGACCTTTACAGCGGAGTCGGACTCTTCACGCTCCCGCTCGCGCGCCGCTTCTCGCGCGTCGTCGCCGTCGAAGGGAACGCCCCGGCCTCCGAGTACGCGCGCCGCAACCTCGCCGACGCCGAACTCACGAACGCGACCGTCGAAACTTCGACGGTCGGCGACTGGCTCGCGCGAAACTCGCGAAGCCTCGAACGCGTTGCCTTCATCCTCCTCGACCCGCCCCGCGCCGGCGCTGACACGGAAACAGTCCGCGGCATCATCCGTCTCCGCCCGCGCCGCATCTCCTACGTCTCCTGCGACCCCGCAACGCTCGCGCGCGACCTCCGTGCGCTCATCGAAGCCGGCTACGAAATCAACTCCGTCCGTGCCTTCGACATGTTCCCGCAGACCCACCACGTCGAGACGGTCGCTCACCTGTCTCTCACAAATAGAAGTGGATGCAAATAAACAAAACAAATAATTCTTGACAAGAATTTTCTAGCGGTTTAACTTGTTTGTGCTATGTCAAACCAAGTTCCCCGCATTGCAGCCTTTCCTCACGATAACCTTCTTTATCGCTTGGTCTGGGTCGGCACACTCGACCTGAATCCACAGGCCGTCAGTCACCCGGTCATACGCGTATGGCTGACCCCGGTCAAAAAAAATCTCTACGGGAGAAAGGATTTCGCAAACCCTCGTATTTACGACCGCCCCGCTTCGGTCTCGGTGGAGGTCGGAGTCGGGATGATGCCCTATCTGAAAATCGGAACCATCTGGATGAACGGCAAGCGTATCCACAGCCCGGATTACGAAACTCGAACCTTCGAGAACGTGCACGCGTCGCGCGAGCTGACTCCGGCCATGTATGCCAGTGCATCCTTTACAGATGAGGAAAACGGCAACCCGCATCGCCGCCACTTTTATATACCCTTCCGCGAGTACAGCTTTTTTGATGACGGCCTTCGAGCGCGAATGCTTGTCGTCCACGTAAGTCATGCTGGGGCGGACAGCTCTAACGTAACACTGCTCGTTCCGTGTGTTGAAGTGGCGCGATTCTACTATTTCAACTCCACTACGATGACGAGCGCCCTCCTGAGCGGTGAGGCGCTCACCGATCACGACAGGGGCCTCTTTAACCCGGACCCGCTCCTGACCTTCTACGACGCGGAGACGGGAGCGGGCTACGTGCGCCTGCGCCAGCGAATGCGCGACAGCGACGCCGCCGTCATCGGTCGGGTCGCGCTCTCGGAATACGCGCTCTCAAGGGCGGAGGCTATCTACGAGAGCGTCGTGATGAATTTTAATAACGACGGCCATTTCACGATGGATGCCTATCCGCCTTTCACGGAGGCAACGACTTGGAAGGTGCACGGCCAGACGATTCGTTCCGGCAGCAAAACTTTCTTCCTTGTCTTTTCAATCGAGACCTGCTCGGGCCTGCTTCCCTTCCGAAAACTTTACTACACGCGTGACAACGACGGACGGAGCGACGACGAATACGACCCGGAGAGGCCGATAGCTTGGAGCGGTCCGAACAAACCGAGGATGCATAAACCCGCAGCAGGTGAGCGCGAACGAGGCATCCGCTTCGACGACGAGCCGACAAAGACGGACCCCATCACTGAGGTCACACTCGAGGCAAACCGCTTCACCGCCCTGACCGAAAAACCTGAGAAGATAGAAAAGGACGAGTGTCACTACCGCGCGGCGGTCATGCGCCGTCAGACGGAGCTGGGCGGAAAAGACTTCGGCATGGGTGACGGAACCGCGCGGGAAACTGAACTTTCGCCAATACACCTCGCGGTCAAAGAAGAACAGCGTCGGAATGATGTTCGCCGAAGCGACCTGCTGGAGCATACGCTGGAGAATTTCCGTGAAGTGCTGACACATCTCGCGGGCATGGATGGCGTCACCATCACTTCCGTGCGCGTAAGCGACAACGGCGAGTACCCGGATGACGGCGACCGCTCGTATATGCCAATCGTCTCGGCTTGGTCATACATGAGTCGCCGCCGGCAAGAGAGGCGGCAGGTGATGATCGCCGAGGCGACATTCAACGGCAGGTACTTTTATCTCTTCGAGATCGGCAAGCGACCGAGACGCGGGGAGAGCGAAGAGACTTTCACTTCCCTCATTCTGCATAACGCCGAGGGCGTGCCGCTCGGCATTGAGGTGATCATTTTGGTACTTCGCATCTGCGCCGAGCGCGAGGGCGTGTGGCCTGACGAATACCAACTCGACCTTCGGAGAAAGAAGATGTATCACAGGTCGAAAAGCGTCGAGGCATTCGCCGGGAGGTTTTACGAATATTTTGTTGAGAACGCCCCGTCTCAGCCGGCGACTTCCGCCGTGCCGGAATCCACATCGGGCACCGCGCCCGCGAGCGAGGGGTCGGGCGGCTCGGCGTCCGGCGATGAGAGCAAGGTGGCCTGATCTTTAAGAGCCATCTTCTGGATTTCCATTCCTACCCGCGGCGGACGCGCTCCGTCCTCCTGTAAGCGACGGCCATGCCGAAGAACCCCGCCAGCATCTTCTTGCTGCAACGCCCGAACTTACGCTTGATGTATTCGGTCGCCGAACTAATCTCCTGCGCCGAAGGCCGGTAGCGCGGGCGTTGAAGTTCTTCGTTGACGACCTTCCAGAACCAGAAGGGGGCGATACGCTGACCGCGGCCCCAGAGATGGCTAGCAGACTCGAGGTGTTTTAGCCAGAGCGAACTCCAGACCTGATGCCTGGCGGAAAACTCGACGAAGCGGGTGGGCCAGTCGGAGAGCAGGAGGCGGGCCGCGTTCAGGAACTGACGCCTGCGCTCAAACTCCCACTCTTCCACGTTGCGCGAACTGTCTTTCCGGTCACTCCGCTCGGGCGTCTCTATCTCGACGCCAAAGCTCGCTTGCAGGTCGCGCCGCAAAGAGGCCATATGCCGGTCCGGTAAAGATAGCGTCTTCATCAACTGGCGCAAGCCCGCGAAGAAGAGGTGCGAGTAAACTATCACCTCGTCGCTCACCCGGACGTAACCATCTTCAAGCCCTTTGAGCAGTCGGCGCGTGAAAGTAACCTCGGCGGGACTCGCCTCGACGGAGGTCGCGCGGGCCTGCGGGCCGCGGAAGTCGAGGCCGCAGGCATGGCAGTTGGTCATGGAGACGGCGACTGGCTGAGTGAAGTCGCCGAGTTCGTTGCGGTGGAAGTTGACGGGCGAGCCGCAGCGCGGGCAGCGGTCGCAGAGAGTCGTGCGGTGGCGTTCGCAGCAGACCATGAAGGCCAGTCGCCAACGACGCCTGTAATAAGGCTCTCGGTCTTCCGCCAGACAGCGGGGGCAGAACTGTTGGCCGTAACGCAGGCGCAGGCGGTGATAGACGCCGACTGGCAGCAGCCACGGGGTCGGCCCGTAGTAGTTGTAACCCTCGAAGAGCAGCCCCTCGTATGATGAGAGCGTCGTTCCCCGCGCGCGGTTGAGGAGCGTTAAGGTCTTCCCGGCCAGCACGCGAACAACTTCTTCGTCCGCGGACTTGTCAACGTCGCGGTTCCAGATCGCCTTTCGCGGCCAAGTCGTCGTCGAGAGGGTATGGAGCTTAACCCCATGAGCCATCGCCAGACGTATCAGCCATGAG
>Ga0070740_10001141_pt1 | contig 39452 bp, 23 predicted proteins | sample Coa_R2_FD_67286 | JGI IMG/M metagenome (GOLD analysis project Ga0070740, IMG submission 67286) | Surface soil microbial communities from Centralia Pennsylvania, which are recovering from an underground coalmine fire - Coalmine... | ecosystem: Environmental > Terrestrial > Soil > Unclassified ... | reverse complement strand
GGTTGGCGGCCGCCGCGCGCTCCAGCACATCGAGCGTTGCCATCATCGTAACGGCAATCCCACTCACCGCAGTGTCGGGATTTCCGGCTTTGAAAGTGTCGACCGTGGGCGTCTTCCACGGCACGCCGATATTTTTCTTGATGCGCTCGATGACATCATTTGCCGTGAGCCGTTTTTCTTGAGCGCTGGCGGAAAGCGCCGCCAATGCTGTCAGTGCGGTTCTTCTGGTCACTTCACGATCCCTGCCGATTCGTCGATCTTCAAGAATTGATCCACTGGTACATTTTTGAACTGCTGATGGGTTCCGCTGGGCCAATCGACAGAAAGCGAATTGATGACGCGATCGTGCGCCAAACCGAATGTGAGCGCCAGATCGCTTTGCGAGCAGTAGCTCGATCCGCTGTGGACGGTTCGCCACTGCTTACCGAGGGCGCTTTCGACGTGCACAACGGCTCCCAGGCCGCTTCGATTCGAACGCGTTCCGTTCAGGCGCACACAGATCCAGTTATTCCGGTTCCCTCCATCGTTTCGGTAGAGCAGCGATGGCCCGTTGTTGGTGCTGATGAGCACATCCAGATCGCCATCGTGATCATAATCCGCATAACCGGCTCCGCGCGCGAGGATGGGACGTTCGAAGTCGGGTCCAACATTATTGCTGACGTTCTCAAAATGGCCGTTCCCTTCATTGCGGAATAGCAGCGGGGCTTCGCGGTATTGCACTTTGGGCTGAATGCGGTTGATATCGGGCTCGATGTGGCCGTTTGCAGCGAAGATGTCGGGATAGCCGTCCAGATCGAAATCGAAGAAGAAGACGCCGAAGGTCAGGCTGAGCAGACTCGCACGGCCAACCGTCGAGGCCGGCGCTTCGTCCACAAAGAAACCGTTGCCTTCGTTATGATAAAGCCCGAGCATCTGGTTCGCGAAATTGCCCACCAGTAAATGCGGTTTACCCGAATGATCGTAATCGGCGGCATCCACGCCCATCGCGCCGCGCGCAACGCCATCTTCGCCATAAGCCACGCCGGCCTGCATGCCTTCTTCGGTAAACGTGCCGTTCCCGTTGTTTTTATAAAGCTTGCTAGGCTGCGTATCATTCGAGACGAAAATATCGGGCCAGCCATCACGGTTGTAGTCGAATACAACCACGCCCAGCGATTTGCTGGTAGTGTCCCCGAACCCGGCCTTCTGCGTCACATCTTCGAATTTCCCGCCGCCCAGGTTATGGTAGAGCTTGCAGGATGTGCCTTTGTACGACTCCGGCGTGCAATACGATTTCGTCGCACCATCGAGCGAGCACCACAGATCTTTTTGTGGGCTCCAAGTCACGTAATTCGCCACAAAAAGATCGGCTTTGCCGTCGCGGTCGTAATCGAACCAGGCAGCGCTCGTACCGAAGTTGGCGTTGTGGATGCCGCTCGCAGGGGTCACGTCGCGAAAGTGACCGTGCCCTTCGTTGTGAAACAGGTGGTCGCCTTCGAGCGCCGTGATGTAAATATCGGCGAGCCCGTCGTTGTCATAATCGGCGACAGCGACACCCATTCCATACATCTCGATTTCGAGCCCACTGCCTTTCGTGATGTCGGTAAAGGTTCCGTTCCGGTTATTGCGATAGAGCGCGGGAAAAGTGCGCTGGCCGCGATTGCTGAAATCTTTGCCATTGATGAACAGGATGTCCGGCCAGCCATCGCCGTCTAAATCGACGAATGCGCATCCGGCGCCCAGAGTTTCGGGCAAATATTTTTTGCCAGTCGCGCCGGAGTGATGCAAAAAGTGAATGCCCGCCTTCTGAGTCACATCCGCGAAGCGGATGCCCGAGGTTGAAGCCGTAAAGCCGGCCAGCGCAAAGCACCCGGCAATCAGCAGCGAAATAGAGAATTTCATTGTCACGACAGCGGAACCGATTCATGATCGTGAATCAGTTGCCGTTCATTATTGTCTTCCGGGCTCACCATCCGGCGTTGCGCGGTGATGGTTTGCGAAGCCTCATCGGCTTTGTAGCGTCGAAACAGGATCTCTTCCCGGTTGGCCTTCGCGTTATCGCCTAAACCGCGATAACAGAGCATGGCCGTATAGTGCATCTGGACATCTTCGGGGTCGATATCACAAACACGCTGCAGATAGTCGATAGCCCTGGCGTATTGGCGCTTCAGGAAGAGAATACGCGCAATCTGGTTGAGCACGACGCGGTCGCGCGGATATTGGGATTCAACGCGCTCTAAAAATTTCAGCGCGGCATCATAGTCGCCGTCCGCCTTTTCAATGAGCGCACGGAAATAATAGATTCGCCCGAGCGCTGCATTGATTTGCAGTGCATGCTGGATGTAAGGCTTGGCGGCGTCGTTTTCGCCTTCCTGGATGAGCGCACGCGCCACGTTGAGCCAGCCATCGGCATAGCCGGGCTGCGCTTCGGTCACCTTCTTGAACGCGAACTCGGCGCCCTTCAGATCGCCTTGCAGGAGCAAGCCGATGCCCCAATCGTTCCAGCGTTCGCGCGTGCCGGGCGTGCAGATGGTCTTCCATTCCGTGGGTTGAGACGACAGCGGAACGGACACATCCGCTTGCGCGAGGGTGATGATCGGAAGATCCGGAATCCGCCCTTTGATCTCGCCGGATACGTCGGACGGAATGTCTTTGGGATCGAAGCTGTATTCGAGACTGTTGCGATCGCTCGCGAGCAGCGTTTTGGGCTGGCCTGGCTTCGGCTGTCCGGCGTACGAGAACTGTGTGTAATACCAGGAGAACTTACGATAGTTCAATTTGGCCGTGAAGTGCAAGTGCCCCTTGGCTCCCTTCGGAATCTTCACAAGATAATGCACGGTATCTGCCGCGCCCGGTGGAATCAGACGAGCATAGAGCGTGCTGCGCGTCTGCCAGGCGTTGCGCTTGTTAATAGGATTGCCGGCGGCATCCAGTTGCCACGAGCGGTAGAAGTGCGCTCCAGGCTCGACCGGGCCTTTGCCGTTATCTTCCACTTCGCCGCTCCAGAAGACGACCTTTCCGGAATCGTCGCGCGCCTGCAGTTCCAGCCAGACATCAAACGCATCCACTGTTCCGCCAGGGAAGAAGTGCCCGATGGTGCGCGTCCGGACCACTACATCCACGCGCACGGTTTTTCCAGGCTGGAGCGTTACCTGCGAAGCATCAATCGGAGCAGCGACCGCGCCCACGTTGCGAATCACAGCCGTGGTGTTCTGTTCCGCTTCTTCGCCTACCGCGAACGACGTTTGCGCCTGCGGAGTGCCGCTGCCCCGGCGAATCATCTCCGTATCGGATTTTTCGCGCTGAACCGGACTCACCGCAAAAATGTCGACTGTGATGAAACCGGATTTCAGGAATTTTTCTGTGAGCTCGAGCTGATGTTCGTCGCGATTGACAAACGGAACGGCAGTATTGGCTCCGGGGAAGCTATGCGAATGGACCATGCCGTGAATGTTGCCGGGATCGTTCGACTTGACGAGCGGCATGTGACAATCGGTGCACGTGCTGGACCTCTTTGGGTAGTAGAACGAGCGCGCGCCCTGGCCCGAGACACCGCTCGCCTGCCAGTTGTCGTATTCGTTGAATCCGCGGATCCAGCGGTATTGATTCACCGGCACATCCAGATGCACTTTGTGGCAAGCTGCGCAGAACTCCGCGGAACCGTGCTTCATAAATGGCTTCATGAAGGTACGGCGATGCGCTTCCGGGGCGGAATACGTGACGAAGCTTTCCAGATCGCGCATAAACGGATTCGAACTGCTCGCGATTTCATGCAGCGGCGGATACGACATAACGAAATCCGCGTTTCCCATGCTACCGTTCACGTGAACGATGGAATGGCACGACATGCAGCTTAAGCCCGCCCGCGCTTCGGGCGTGTCGATCTGGTCTTTGATGGGCTTATCGAAGCGGCCGTTAAAAAAGACGGCGTGATCGTGGCAGCCCGCGCACCATTTGCTCGGCCGTGTGCCGACCACCGACTGCATGTACTCGATTGACTTCCGGTAGAACTGGTTGTTGAACGAAGCGAAGTGGTGCGCCGAGCTCTTCCACTGCTCGTAAATGTCTTTATGGCATTCGCCGCATTTCTTCGATTCCATAAAGAACGAAGACGGGACGATGCGGCCGTTCGACGTGTTCGACGCGGAAGGAAAAAACGGGCTTTTGGGTCCTGCGCCTTCCTGATCCATAGTGAGCGGTACGGTTCGCGAGTTGACGATCTCGTCGTAGGGATGGGGTTCGTAGCGATAGACCACTCCGGCGAGTAGCACAGCGGCGGAGGCGATGGCTGTTCCGGCCGCGAGGCGGAGATAGCGCTTGTGCGCGAGAAAGGCAGCCACGGCGGCGAGAGAGATGACGACGTGAAGAATGAGAATGGAGCGGTGATCGTGGGTGTTGCCGATGCCCACGAGGAGGATGCCGGTTAATGCGGCGATGAGGAGGCCGGCCGTCGAGACGAGTCTCGACGCGGCACCCACGAGTGCGTGCACCACGATCCATAGTGCAGCAACGCCGACCGCGGCGCCGAGACCGATGTGCAGCAGCAGATTGGCCACATTGAAGGCCGTCGCCATGGGGAACGCCCAGAGCACTGCACTGTTCACCAGCAGGATGGCTCCTGCGATCGCGCACAAAAGTTTCAGACGGCGAGTCATTCTGTTAGCGGCCGGATAAGGCGCAGCGCGGGGCGCGTGACGTATTCGCGCAGATACTGCTGGTGCACATCATCATTGGGAAAGTGCTCGTCTTTTTTGTAAGGGTAAGCGCTCATGGCATGAAACGGCAGCGGCGTCACGCTCTGGCTAAACGCCGTATTCGCGTCCGCATCCTTCGCCCAGCCGTCCACAAGCAGCAGAAAATCGCGAGTCCAGCCGTCCGGCAATACCGGAAGGCGGTCCGCCGGAAATTCCAGCTTTAGCTCGTCGCCCGAACCCATGATGGCCAGCCTGTCGTCCACTTGCGTTACCAGCGGTTCGACATCGCCGTAGCGCGTGTAGAAACCGGGGGTCGGATTCCAGTTCGAGGTAGGCCGGACTTGATCGTAGAGGAATTTTTCCGGCTGCTGGCGCTTGGGATCGATCACCGGGCGAGAGAAACCGCGGAAATGCAGGTTTGCATTCGCGGCATCGACAGGCGTCAGGCGCACCTGGGGCGGCCGTGCATCCTCGATCAGAAAGATTTCGTCCCAATACACGCACAGGTTCGTCACGATCCGGACTTCCCGCGAGGACGACAGGAACTTGCCGGTCAGGTCCACGACGATCGTCTTCGGCTTGCCCGAAGGAATGCCCATGTCTTGGATCACGGTTTTCCAATGGCCGGATGCATCCTTCACCTGAAGGTACGGGAAAATCAGCCCGCCGTGATCTCCCTGCGAAGCGCCCAGGAACGTACTGCCATCCGCCCAATCCACCCAGCCGTTCAAGACGAGAGCGGCGCGGTTCTCAGGGGCCGCGTGGCCGAAATCCAGATCGAGCGCGTGAAGCTCGGCAACTCCGGATGAATCGTGTTGAAACCCGTCTGCATAGGCATGATCGATTTGCGCGACCTGTGACGTTACGTCTTTTCCATGCGCGCTGATGGCGCGAACCGGATGAATCTTCGTGCGCGCGCCGAACAGCCGGAATTCAGGATACGGAGGTGATTTGAACTTGTCGTTCGTATAGATATCGACACCGGAAGGATGATCGACAGCGATTAGCTGCACTTTGTCCAAATAAGACACCTCGTGCAACTCCTCCGTGATATGAATTCGATATTTGCCCTCCTCCGGTTTTAGCGCAGACCCTGGAATCTGGACGTATTCGTCGTGGTCGACCGGGAAATAGTTGCCGTCACCGGAACTGGCCCCGAGCGGCGCAACGCCGAGCACATCGGTAATGAACTGGAACTTTTCACCATTCCACGTGAAGATCATGGGGCAGGACCCGGAAAGCCGCTGCGCTTCGGCGATGGTCAGCGCTTCCCCGCCCTTTTGGTGCGTTTCGTTCTGGATGAGTCCGTTCGGCCAGGTGATGCGGACGGTGTCGGCATCCGAGTGCCCATCGAGCGCAAACGCAACCGGCACGCCGGTGTAAACGCGCTTCTGATAATAGGCGCCCGACTTCATCTCGACGGTCGCGTCCATGCCATCCTTGATATTCTTAACGCCCTGGATGCGTACTGTCATCCATCTTTGGGTGGAGGACGCGTCGAGATAGACGTGCAGCGAGCCGTCCGGAAGCAGACGGGCGTAATCTTCGCGGTTATTGCCGTTGAAATCGGCGCGCACCGGCGAGGCGGCGGTCTGCAGGCGGTCCGCTTGCGCGAAGCCGTCTGCCGAGTTCAGCACGGCCTTAACCGAAGGCGTGTACGCCACCAGGTCAAGAAGACCGTCGTGGTTGAAATCCTGGACATCTAACGAGCCGGCGCCGGCGGGGATCTCCGGGAGATTGACGGCTTCGAACGCGCCGTTCAACTTGTCGCGATAGAGCACGCCCGGGTGGTCGGCATACGACACCACCACGTCGCGCGCGGCAGTATCGCCGCGAACAGCAAAGGCGATCGCCGAAAGAGCCGGTCCTTTGACGAACGGAAACGCGTTCGTGTGATCTTCAAATTTGCCGCTGCCGTTATTGCGCATCAAAACCGGCTCGGGCCCAAAGAGCAGCAGGTCCAGGTCATAGTCGTGATCGTAGTCGAGCCAAAGCGCCTGGGTGACGCCTCCGGTCTTGGGCAGATCCAGATATTTGGCAAACGCGCCATGGTTGTTGTGGAAGATGGCAGCTCCGGCTCCTGTGATGACGCTCAGATCGGGAAGGCCGTCGTTGTCGAAATCACCCGCGGCGATGTTTCGCACATCGCGCAGATTTTCGAGACCGGAGTTGGCGACCGCCTGCGTGCCCCGCTTGTATAAGACTACGCGTTCGCGGGACCACACTAGCAGATCGGCATGGCCGCTGCCTTCGGAATCGATCACGATCATTCCGGAGGTGGCCGGAGTCCAGCCGGTACTGACCACGCGATCGTCATAATGCGCGGGCTGATCCGCTGCGGAGGGCCGTGAGACAGGCGGGTCGTAGAGCTCAGCATAGAAGGACCACTCCATGTCCTCGGGGACCGCGGCGCCTTCGTTTTTCTTTTTCGCTTCATCAAAGGCCTGGCGCTCGCGGGCCGCGGCTTCGTGATCTCCCGAGCGCTGATACAACGTGAACAACTGAAAGTGCGGACCGGCCAGATCCGGATCGAGTTGTTCCGCCTTTTGAAATTCGGGGAGCGCGGCGGCGTTATCGCCTTTCGCGCGTAGCACGGCGCCCAGGTTGTAATGCGATTTCGGCTCGTTCGGCACGAGCCGGATCATGCCGCGAAACTGCTCGATGGCCTTGTCGTAATCGCCGTTGTGCTTATAGGCGATCCCCAGGTTAAACCAGGTATGCGGGATGGTGGGGTCCTGTTTTTGCGCGCGAACCAGTTCCGCGATCCCGGCATCGGCTTGGCCCGCGCGCAGGAGGGCGAGTCCGAAGTTAATACGATCTCCGACGGAATCGGGCTTCAGTTGCAGCGCGGCCCGCAGTTGCTCAACCGCTTGAACGTGGGTATCGGGATTCTCGTAAAAGGCCTTTCCAAGGTTCCGATGTTCCCAAAGCTGATCTTCGGATGCCGGGATCTGCGCGGCCACAATACCGAGCACGCAAAGCACGGCCGCAGAGCCGATAATGCCGAAACTTTTGAAGAACGCGCACAACGGGCACGGACTCGACGCGCCGCCCAAAGCTTGTATGCGTTCCTCTCGCGCTGCAGCGGGCGTGCTCTGCACACCTTCGTTTGGCGGCGCGAAATCCGTGCCCTGTGCGCTTCTCATTAGAAAGGCTGAAGGATTTCATTTTATAAGAGAGGACCTGGAAAGCTGCATGTGAGGCGCCTTGCTAACTTGTAACTTGCTGAACCGCAGCGCAACCTCTCTCGCGGAGATGATCGGAAAGCGCGAGATGTCCTCCGTTGAACTGGTAAATGCTCAGCTCGAGCAGATTGAGCGGATTAATCCCGCTCTCAATGCGGCGGTGCAGGTAATGGCCGAATCCGCACGAAAGCAGGCCGCGCGGGCAGATGCGCAATTAGCGGCCGGCGGCCCGTGCGGACCTCTGCATGGCGTGCCGTTTTCGGTGAAAGATTCCATCGATGTGGAAGGAACGCGCTGTACGGCAGGCACACTGGGCCGGCGCAATGCGGCGGTCGCGGATCGCGATGCGGCGTTAGTACAGCGCTTGCGTGCTGCCGGCGGGATTCCGATCGCCAAAACGAATCTGCCCGACCTGCTGTTCTCGTTCGAGACGGACAATCTGATTTACGGCAGAACCAACAATCCCTACGATCTAACGCGAACACCGGGCGGCAGCAGCGGGGGCGAAGCGGCACTAATCGCCGCCTGCGGGTCGCCTTTGGGCCTCGGCAGCGACTGTGCCGGAAGCGTGCGCGTACCGGCTGCGTTCTGCGGCATTGCAAGCATCAAGCCGACGAGCGGCCGTCTGCCGCGCACCGGACATGTTCCTCCGGCGGGCTTGTGGTTCGAAGCGCTCTGGCAGATCGGGCCCATGGCGCGCCATACGGAAGATCTCGTTCTCGCGTTGAAGCTGCTCGCGGGCGAAGACGGCGAGGACTTCACTTCCCCGCCCGTTCCGTTGCTGGAAGATGCCAATGCCCACAACGCGCGCATCGCGTTTTTCACATACAACGGATTTGCGCGATGTACACCGGAAGTCGAATCGGCTGTGCGCCGCTGCGCTGCGTTTCTCCTGCGGGCAGGTTGCCGTGTGAAAGAGGTCCAGCCGCCGGGTGTGGAGCAGGCTTACGAACTCGAACTGGCTCTGCTCGGCGCGGACGGTGTGGAAGGAGTCGACCGCTATTTAAAAGAGGTTGGCAGCACTCAGGTCCATCCCTTGCTGACTGGGTTCTTGGATCACATGCGCCCGTATCGCGCATGCGGACCGGAGCTGGCAAAGCGATGGGCGCAGTGGGATGAATATCGCGCGAATCTAGCGCAGTTTTTCAGGCGCTATGACGCCATTCTTTGCCCGGTTTATACGCAACCCGCCCTTGCGCATCGCGGCTCGCTCGAAGAGTCGAATTTTCAAGGCTTCAGCTACACAATGGCCTGGAATGTCGCGGGATTTCCCGCCGCGACGGTGCGCTGCGCAGAGCACAATGGTTTGCCGGTTAATGTGCAAGTGGTGACCAGGCCCTGGCGAGATCTGCTGGCTGTCGAGATTTGCGGGTTGATTGAAGCGGAGTTTGGAGGCTGGCAACCACCGCCATCGCTTGCAACCCGGAGCTAATCAGCACACAATCGTATAAGGCTGCGAATTGATTCACAGCATTTCTACGAATTTGAGGGCCGGGGCCATGAGCGACAAAACAGATCAAATTGGGATTCCAAAACCGCCACAAGAGAGATTGCGTTTGTCGCCTGACCATCCGCTTGAAATGATCGAGGACCAAGGCGTTGCTGTATTTTCCTCGGGACACCCCTTAACAGCTTCTGCTACCAATGAGATGCTGAGACGGATTCGAGAAGAGCGCGATTGGGCTAATCTCGGCAAACGCGCACAAGACGAATAAGCCGATTTGACAATCGGCTCGCAGGTTTGCAACCTGCCCCACTGAGCAGAGCCACCACTCAAATAACTAGACCGTATACCGTCCGCTCGAAATCACCTGTTGCGCGATCTGCCGTCCCAGCGCAATCGTATCCGACGGTTCGAACTTAGCTAACCGCCGTAAAATCGCCATTTGCGTGCGCAGCATGTCGCCTTCGGCGCAGGCTGCAATCACTTTTCGCGCTGCGAGCTCCACCGTTTGCATCGATTTCGCTGCGTAATAGCGCGTCACAGCGATCGCATTCTTCGCAGCGGCATCCCCTCGCGTAGCGCGTATCTTTTCGGCGCGAAGCAGGCTGGATTCCAGCGCGTAGACCTCCATGATGCAATCGGCCAGCGCGCCCATGATCTCCTGCTGGTCCGTCAGATTCTGCATGTATTTCTGCGAAGCAGCGCCTGCGGCGAAAAGCGCCAGCTTTTTCTGATTCGCCAGGATCTGATGCTCTATAGCAAGAGGCCCTTCCACCTCTTCGCCGACAACCGCGCCGGTGACTACTTGATCCACCACCTTTTTGATGGCTGGCAGAAGCGGCAAGTGGCCGCTCATGGCGCGTTTTAGCAGCCAGCCGGTAATGATGAGGCGGTTAATTTCGTTCGTTCCTTCGAAGATGCGGTTGATCCGCGCATCGCGATACGCCCGCTCGGCTGGATATTCTTCTACATAGCCATATCCGCCATAGATCTGAACAACATGATCTACAACGAGATCGAGCATTTCCGATCCCCACACCTTGAGAATCGAGCACTCGACTGCATATTCTTCGATGCGCTTCTGGATTTCCCGCGAAGCTCCTTCGGCGCTGTGATCGAGATCCGCCAAAGCCGCATCGATCATGCCGACCGTGCGATAAGTAAGCGATTCGCCGGCGTAGATCGTAGCGGCCGATTCGGCCAACTTCTCCTGAATCAGGCCAAACTCCGCGATCGATTTCCCGAACGCCTTACGGTCTTTCGCGTAGTTAATTGCATTTTGCAACGAATGGCGCGCTCCGCCGACACACGCCGCGCCCAGCTTGAACCGGCCAATGTTGAGAATGTTGAAGGCGATGTGATGCCCTTTGCCGATCTCGCCCAGAACGTTCTCCACCGGCATTTTGCAATCGCTCAGAATCAGCGGGCAGGTGGAAGAGCCCCGAATGCCCAGCTTGTGTTCCTCCGGACCGACCGAGAGCCCCGGCGTATTGCGCTCGACGATGAACGCCGAAAACTTCTCGCCGTCGATTTTGGCGAAAATGACGAAGACGTCCGCAAACCCGCTGTTGCTGATCCACATCTTTTCGCCGTTCAACACGTACTGCTTGCCGTCGGCGGAGAGCGTGGCTCGCGTTCGGATATTCATGGCATCGGAGCCCGACGATGCTTCCGATAAAGCATACGCAGCGATCCACTCACCGGTAGCGAGCTTCGGCAGGTATTTTTGCTTTTGCTGCTCCGTCCCATACCAGACGATGGGAAGCGTGCCAATCCCGGCATGCGCGCTGAACGCAACCGAAAAGCTCGCGAGGACACTCATCGATTCGGCTATCAGCGCCGAAGTCACTTTGTCCATTTCGAGCCCGCCATACGCCTCTGGAATATCCACCGCGAGCAGGCCCATTTCCCCGGCGGTTCGCAGCAAACGCCTGGTTACGTCGAATTGCTTGCTCTCAATCTGCTCCGCTGCAGGCAGCACTTCGCGCGCCGCGAAATCGGCTGTCGTTTTTGCAATCTGGAGATGATCGGCAGAAAAATCTTCCGGAGTGAAGACGTCCTGCGGCGCGATGTCTTCAATCAGAAAACTGCCGCCCTTCATTGCTTTGGCTTTCACTGCCGTTGGGGATGCTGCCGTGCTCATACGTACCTACCTTTCCAATTCAAAAATTCCCGCCGCGCCCATGCCGCCGCCAACACACATCGTGACCATGCCGTATCGTGCATTACGGCGCTTCATCTCGCGAAGCAGAGTCGCTGTCAACTTCGAACCGGTGCAACCGAGTGGATGCCCAAGCGCGATCGCGCCCCCGTTCACATTCACGCGCGCCGGATCCATTCCAAGCGTTCGGATCACGGCCAGCGACTGCGCCGCGAACGCTTCGTTCAACTCGATAAGATCGATCTGATCGAGCGAAAGGCCCGCCAGCCGCAGCGCTTTCGGAATCGCATACACCGGCCCAACACCCATCTCCTCGGGCAGGCAGCCGGCATAGGCGTAGGCAACGAAGCGGCCCATCGGCTCGATGCCCAGCGCTCGCGCGCGCTCCTCCGACATGACAACTGTGGCCGCCGCGCCATCGGAAGTCTGCGACGAATTTCCCGCCGTGACTGTGCCTTTGGCGTGAAATGCAGGCTTGAGCTTTGCGAGCGCTTCGAGCGATGTATCCGGGCGCGGTCCTTCGTCGATCTTGAATTCCACCTCGGTCTTCTTTGGCTTGGATTTGCCATCGAGCGTCGTAAAGCAAACCGGAACGGGAACGATCTCATTGTCGAATTTCCCTTCCCGCTGCGCCGCGAGCGCGCGCTGATGACTCGTGAAAGCGAACTGGTCGGCCTCTTCGCGAGTGATCCCGTAATGCTGCGCGACCCGTTCAGCGGTCAGGCCCATCGAGCTGTAAGAATCCGGATAATGTTCTGCAAGCCAGGGATTAATCGAGATTTTCGCGCCACCCATGGGGATGAGCGACATGGATTCAGTGCCTCCCGCCACGATCACGTCAGCCCCGCCGCCGCGAATTCGTTCCGCTGCGAGCGCAATGGATTGCAAGCCGGACGCGCAGTAGCGATTAATCGTCATCGCAGCCGCTTCCACCGGCAGCCCGGCCCGGAGCGACGCAATGCGCGCGACATTCAACCCCTGCTCAGCTTCGGGAATCGCGCAGCCGAGGATCACGTCTTCTATCTCGCGCTTCTCAAGCTGCGGCACGCGCTCCAGGGCGGCTTGAATCGCAATCGCCGCTAGATCGTCTGGACGCGTCGTGCGCAGCGTCCCCCTGGGCGCCTTTCCTACGGCGGTGCGCATGGCACTTACGATAACGGCTTCTCTCATGCGCGTGACCTAATTCCTCAGCGGCTTTCCCGTTTTCAAAGTGGAAGCGATACGCTCCTGCGTGCGCGCTTCCCCGCAGAGCGATAAGAACGCTTCGCGCTCCAGAGCGAGCCAATATTGTTCGCTCACCGGCGTTCCCGCCGTCAACGTGCCCCCACTGAGCACATGCGCCAGCCGGTTTCCAATCTTCGCATCGTGATCGCTGATGTATTCGCCCGTGCGCATCATATGGACAGCCAATTTGAGTCCAGCCAGCACGCTCTCTCCGGGCGCCGGCAAATCGGTACGCGAGACTGGCGGAGCGTAGCCGGCATCGGCCAACTCGCGCGCTCTTTCCTTTGCATCGGCGAGCACGCGCTCGCGATTCATCGTAATGCCATCGCCCGGAGATAGAAAGCCGAGCGTTCGTGCCTCAGCAGCGGACGTCGAGACTTTAGCCATAGCGATAGTCTCGAATTGCTTCTTCAGCGCATTCAGGAACTCCACGGAATTCACCTGGCCGTTTGCGCTCTCGATCGCACGCAACACCATCTCCTTGCATCCTCCGCCGGCCGGAATCAGCCCGACACCTACCTCGACCAATCCTATGTAGAGCTCTGCATGTGGTTGCCGGGCCGCTGCGTGCAGCGCGATTTCAGCCCCACCTCCGAAGCACATGCCGGAGGGAGCCACAACCACGGGCCGTGGGCAGAATTTTATAGCCTGCGTCATGCCCTGAAAAGCCCGAACCGCCAGATCGATCTCGTCCCATTCCTGGTCCTGAATCGCCAGCAGAAGCTGCATCAGGTTCGCGCCGACCGAGAAATTCGCGGCATCGCTCGAAATGACGAACCCATCGAACTGGGCGACAGCATCGCTTTCGGGCCGTAGCGTTTGCGTGACAAGCGACACGATATCGCCGCCAATAGCGTTCATTTTCGAATGCCATTCGATGCACGCGATGCCGTCTCCCAAATCGAGAAGCGAGGCGCTTGCGTTCTTCTTCACCACGCCGCGAGCCCGCTTCAAAACCTGGATCGAGGGCAGCTTCTCGGGGGCAGGCACGGGCTGGTATGTGGCGGTTCCGATGTCGAAGAAATGATCGTCGCGATACCAGCTCGTTTGCCCGCTAGCGAGCATCTTTTCCACAGCAGGAGCGAGCGCCTTCATCTTCTGAACGGTCTCGGGCACGCCCGCGGCATCCCACATCTCAAACGGCCCAAGCTCCCAATTGAAGCCCGCCTTCATTGCGGCGTCGATCGCCACAATGTCGTCAGCAATCTCGGGTATGCGACGGGTCGCGTAGTTCCACAAATCCGGCAGCACCTGCCAGTAAAACGCAGCGGCTATGTCCTTTTTCGGATCGCCGCTCAGCGCCATCCGGATCCGCTCCGCCGGAGAATCTACGTTCTTCGCCATTTCGAGCACCGGAAACTTCGTGCGCTCGGAGGGACGGTATTCGAGCGTTTTCCAATCGAGCGCCAGCCGGGATCCGTCTGCCTGCTTTTTATAAAACCCCTGGCCGGTCTTATCGCCGAGCCACCCGCGCTTCAGCATTTCGGACAAGAACCCGGGAAGTGTGACGTCCGAGCGCTCGTCCTTGACGCGCGCAAGAAAATTCTCGGCAACATGCGCGAGCACGTCAATACCAACCAGATCGCTTAAACGGAACGTACCGGTCTTTGGCCAGCCCAGGGCAGAACCGGTGAGCGCATCGACCTGCTCGATACTCAAATCCATCGCCTGCATGACCCGAATCGTGTTCAGCAGCGCGAACGCGCCGATGCGGTTCGCAATAAAGTTCGGCGTATCTTTCGCGCGGACGATGCTCTTCCCCAACCGCACGCGCGCAAACTCTGAAATAGCGGCAACGGCGTCCGGGTCCGATTCGGGGGTCGCAATGATTTCCACGAGCCGCATATAGCGGGGCGGATTGAAGAAATGGGTTCCGAACCAGTGCCGGCGAAACTCCGGCGATAATTCAGCGGCAATCTGGCTGACCGGCAAACCGCTCGTGTTCGTGGTGACGATCGCATCTGCTCGCCGGAACGCCTCCACCTTGCGCAGCAGAGCTTGCTTGATCTCCAGTTTCTCCGCCACCGCCTCAATGATCCAATCGCAATCGCGCAACCGCTCCAGATCGTCTTCGAAATTGCCCGGGGAAATCAGCCTTGCTGCAGCAGATTCAAAGAAGGCCGCCGGTTTCGCGATTTTCAACACCTCCGACGCTTTCGTGACGATCCGGTTCCGGTCCGGCTCTGGCGATGCCAGGTCGAGCAGCAGCACGGGAACCCCCGCATTCGCCAGGTGCGCAGCGATGCGCGAGCCCATAGTTCCAGCACCCAAAACCGCGGCGCGGCGAACCAACCATGGTTTTTTGCGGCGTGCAACAGTTGAGGATGGCGCTTCGATTGTGGCGGTACTCATGCTGATTTCCCTTTTGCCCGGCCCGCTGGCTTGCCAGCCAGTCCCTGCGTAAGAATCCGCGCGAACTCGGATGCAATCTCTTCCACGGTTAAAGGACCCGCCGGCTCGTACCACGTAGCGATCCAGTTCAGAGCGCCCGCAATCGCAAAGGCCGCCAGCTTCGGATCGCAAGGGCCAATCGAACCGTCTTCGATTCCCTCGGCAATCAGAGAACGAAGCCGGTGATCGATCTCGCGTTTGAATTTCCGGACCTGCGCGCGTACTCCGCTCGAAAGCTCGCTTTCGTCCAGCCGGATCACAAACCGCCCGAAATCGATCGTAATCAGATTCGTGTAGGCGCGGATAAACGCCGCTACCTTCGCGAGCCCGGGTCTATCCAAAGCGGTAATTTCATCCAGCGCTTCCGCGATGAGTGCCAGCCCCAGGCGATAGCATTCAAGTAGTATTTCTTCTTTGTTGCGGAAATAGTGGTACAGCGCCGGTTTCGTGATTTTTAGTTGTTCCGCAACATCGGCCAGCGGAGTCCGGCTGTAGCTCTTATCGAGGAACATCTTGACGGCCGTATGCAGGATGGCCTCGCGCTTGCTGTCCGAATCGCGCCGGCGATTTGCGAACGCAGTGCGATGGCCAACCAGCTCCGCCGTAGAGTTGACAGGGCCAGCTCGAACTGGTATCTTACCCATCGGTAAGATACATTTTACCCGCGGGTAAGAAATCGCGCAAGCGCTGTACTCCGGGTAGGATGCGTGTCGGAGCGAGGAGGGCCCTGGGTCCTATGGCGGAGTGCAGATTGTCCGGTAGTCTCGATATGCAAGTGACAGGCCCTCCGCTCGCCACGGAATCCGTTGCGCAGCTCAGCCTGCATCCTTCGGTACAAGAAGAAACACCACTCGATTGGGTCTATCGCTGGGAGAAGCAACGTGCGCAGCAGGTCTACTTGACCCAACCGTTTGAGGGCGGCACCCGTGAGTGGACCTGGGCCCAGGCCATGGGCGAAGCCCGGCGCATGGCCGCATATCTGATAGCGCAGGATTGGCCTCCGGGTTCGAACATCGTCATTCTCTCCAAGAACTGTGCCTGGTGGATCATGGCGGAGCTGGCCATCTGGATGTCCGGCCACGTCACAGTTCCGCTGTATTCTTCCCTCACGGCCGCATCCATCCGCGCGCTCCTGGAACATAGCGAAGCCAAAGCCTGTTTTCTGGGCGCAGTGAACGACCCCTCCGTGTTCAGCGACGGTATTCCGCCCGGCATTCACCCTATCCGTTTCCCGAACGCGCCCGCATTAGACCTGCCGGATTGGCAGACGATTGTCACATGCACTCCGCCGCTCACCGGTCGTCCAACCCGCCCGGCCGATGACATCGCCACGGTCATCTATACGTCCGGCACAACCGGCGCGCCCAAAGGAGCCGTCCACCGCTTCCGCGCTTTTCAGTACTTCGCGAAAGCGAGCGCGCACGTCATCGGCGAAAAACACGAAGAGCGTCTGTTTTCCTATTTACCGCTGGCGCACATCGCAGAACGCGCCCTGATGGAGACGCTCTCGTTCCGCCGCGGCTCGCATATTTTCTTCTGCGGCAGCCTCGATACTTTCCTGGTCGACCTCCAGCGTGCGCGGCCCACTATTTTCTTCTCCGTTCCGCGGCTCTACGTGAAATTCCAATACGGCGTGCTGGCGAAAATCTCGCAGCGGAAACTGAACTGGCTTCTCCGTATCCCGGTGATTCGGTTCTTTGTAAAGAGGCGAATTCTTCGCGAACTCGGGCTCGACCGGGTGCGCGTAGCGGCTTCCGGAGCTGCCCCATTGCCTCTGAGCGTCTTGCAATGGTTTCGAAGCATCGGCCTGAATCTGGTGGAAGGCTACGGAATGACCGAGACCGGCATTACCCATACTCCGGAGGGCGGCCGCAGCCGGCCCGGGTATGTCGGCAACCGCGTTCCTGGAGTGACCACAAAGATTGCGGAAAATGGCGAAATTCTGGTCCGCAGCCCGATGAACATGCTCTGCTATTACAAAGATCCCGAGAGGACGCAGAGCGCCTTCACCGGCGATGGATTCTTCCGTACCGGAGATCAGGGCGAAGTCGATCCCGATGGCTGGCTGAAGGTGACCGGCAGAGTCAAGGAGCAGTTCAAGACAGCCAAAGGCGAATACGTTGCGCCGTGCGCCATCGAAAAATTGATGAGCGCTCATCCCGCCATCGAAACCTGTATCGTCATGGGTTCCGGAGCCCCGCAGCCCTTCGCGATAGCCGTGCTCACGGCGGAGAACCAGAGCCTGCGCAACACACCCGCTGGACGAGCAGAACTGGAGCGCTCCCTAAAACGGCACGTGGACGAAATCAACGCTCAATTAGAATTACATGAGCGGCTAGGCTTTCTGGTGATCGCCCGCGATCCCTGGTCGGTGGAGAACGGCTTTGTCACTCCGACGTTGAAAGTGCGGCGTTCCAAAGTCGAGAGCCGCTACAGCAGGTTTGTAGAAGAATATACAAAAAACGAACATCGAATCACTTGGGAAGAATGAGACCGGTGTGCGACATACATGTGGGATTCGGCAGTTATAGAACCCCGCGCGTCAGCAAGGGACATCGCACACCAGAATGAGATCGCTATTCGGAGGATCGCTTGAGCAAGCCAACACGCCGTCTTTTGCTTTGCCTTGTCGCGCTGGCCGCGTTCGCAGTACCGTCTTTCGCGCAACAAGACTATGTAGGACTGTTTGACGTTTATAGCGGATTCACCTATTTGGACAGTCCAAGCGTGAATCTGGCGCAACGTGGTTATCATCTGCAGGTCGGGGTCAATCCGAAAACCTGGTACGCGCTGGGTTTTGATTATTCGATTTCTACGGGACATAGCGCGATCGATGCCGGCGAGTTGACTACGTCCTTACAGCAGCAGTTGGGAGCGCAGTTCGCCCGGTTGGTGGCAGCGCGGATCATTCCGCCCACCTATCAACTCGTTGTTCCGTTCGATTCCAGGACCCAAACGTTTGCCGCCGGGCCGCAACTCGAAATCCGGCACTTCTCCGCCGTCACTCTTTTTGTGCGGCCCTCTATTGGCGCCATTCACGAGGTCGCCACGCTGCACGCCGTCGATCCTGTTTCGGCGGGCATTGTGACGCAACTCGCACCTTCCGGGAAAAAATCGGATTGGACGCCGTTCTACGGGTTCGGAGGCGGAGCGGACTTAAATGTCTCGCGGCACTTCAGTGTCCGCCTGCAGGCGGACTTTGTACACAACCACCTGTTTAGTGACGTTCTTCGCGAGTCACGAAACACGGTTCGCCTGTCCATCGGTCCGGCCTTTCATTTCGGCCGCAACATCGCTCAGTAGCCGCCACCGGTGTTACGGGCTCGCCGGACCAGCCATCTCTGCAGCAGTGCATGCAGGCCCCACACCCGGATTGCTCGGCTCATAATAGAACCCGCGCCAAACCGGCGCGCCGGAAAGCGGGGTCCCCGGCCACACGGTCAGATGAATGCCATCGCTGCCGCTACACGCCCGGAACATTGCCGCTTTCCCGTTCTGCTCCAGATCGGCTTTGACCATATTGTTGTCCATGCTGAATGAGGCGGGGCTGCCAACAACGGCGATGGCCGGAATGAGCTTCGGCAAAGTCCCTTGCGTGATCCGAACTTCGTAATTCGAGACGGTCGTGTCGAGTTCCTTCGTGACCGGACAGGGATCTGGCGATCGGCCCGTGATCTGGGCCTGAGTGAACGATTGCGGAATCGCGGGCATCACAATGGTGATGCTGCTATCGGGCGTAAGCGTGGTATTGTGTATCGCCACGCAGGTCCTCTGGCCCGTGTTAACCGCCACGCCAATGCGCGGAGCGTAATTCACGGCATTCGGGCTTAAACTGCTTGATTGTGTCTGTTCGGTCTTGTTGCCGCCACAGGACACCAGGAGAATCGCTGCAATATACAGGCTGGCTCTAAGCATCTCGTCTCGCTACATCGTGGACGCTCCGGCATCCGCAGAAAGTGACATCCGGTGCAAACTCCGCAGGCGCATGGAGAGCCCGAGCAGCAGAATTCCGAATACAAGCGCATAAATCCCGAGCCACCAAACAATCGCCAAAGCGCCGGCGATTGGGGCCCAGAACACAAATATCCCGAACAGAATGGAGACAGCGCCTGTTAGGATCAGCAGCCACTCTCCCGCGATATGCCGGCGCAAGCGGATCGCCGCCGCCAGTTCAAAGACACCCGTGATAATGGCCCACGCAGCAACCAGCCCGATGATGACAGCCAGCGTGACACCCGGCAGGAAAAACGTAATGAGCCCTACGAGGATTCCCACCGTTCCCTCCAATAGAAATGAGCCCCACGGACGGTGCCCGCGAGCGGCTCGAATCGCCGAGACGATCGCGAAAACTCCGTCTACCAACGCGTAGGCGCCGAAAATCAGAATCAGAACGGCCAGCGTAATGCGCGGCACCGCAAGCGTGATGATCGCAAAGATAATGGCGGCGATTCCGCGGAGGGCCAATGCCCACCAGTTCCTGGCTAGTAAAACAGGCATAGCACTCCCATTAGATGCACCCTCGGCCGCGGGTCCCACCTCGCTTATTTGACAGTGTCAGATAGCAGAACCCCGCGCGTAAGGGGACTCCCTCGGCCCAGCTCCTATGCCCTTCCAAAACCGGCGCTCTTCAGGTTAAAACTTAATTTGGAGGAAGATAGCGCAGTGTCAAGAATTCTGGACGACGTACTCGATGCAAACCGGTCGTATGTGGAAACGTTTGGCGAGAAGTCGAAGCTGGCCATGCCGCCCGCGCGCCGCTTTGCCATCCTCACCTGCATGGATGCGCGGCTCGACCCGGCTAAATTCGCTGGCTTGGCGGAAGGGGACGCACATGTCATCCGGAACGCCGGAGGACGTGCGAGCGACGACGCTATCCGTTCACTCGTGATCTCGTACAAGCTCTTGGGAACCAAAGAATGGTTTGTCATCCACCACACCGACTGCGGCATGCTGACATTCACCAACGATATTATTCGCGACCTGCTCTCGAAGAGCCTGGAAACGGCCCGCATCGAGGACGGCCGGTGGATCGATCCCGACACGGGCGGCGGGTCCGATGCAGGCGAATACATCGAGTGGCTCGCTTTTCAGGATCTGGAGAAGAGCGTGATTGCCGATGTGATGCGGATCCGTACGCATCCGCTGGTGCCGGCTTCGATACCGGTCTACGGATACATCTATGACGTGCACTCCGGGAAACTGATCGAGGTCCCGGAAGCGATGCGGGCGGGCGACGCAGCCGCCCAATCGAGAGCCGCGAGGAATTAGGAGCTACGTGGTAGGGCAGACGATCGTTTTATGTCGTCTGCCTTGCCTTTTGAATTCTTTACTTTTGAACTGTGAGTATCGGTGTCGATAATGGCTGATTCTCTTTCAGTACCCTTCCCCCGTCACTTCCCTTTCACAAACCGGTAGCCTGGCTTGGCTTCGCAACTCAGCAGCTTATTCCGGTCGGCTCCGGTCTTCTCCGTGCACAAGGCCCAGGACAGATACAAATCCGGCCCCAACGGGAAAACAATGTCAGTTCCGTTCACGTCCGCTTCGATACTCGCTCCTTCCGATCCGGCGGGCAGCGTAAAGCTCATGGTCTGGTGAAACACCACGGGCCACGATTGCAGGACCAGGTTGCTTTCCGTCGTGTGATCCACCTCAGCCTCGATCAGCCACGTCACCGTGTCGGACCAATTGAGAACCGAAATCTGCCGGTTGCGGCCCTCGTGCAACTCGACGTTCGATTCGATTCTGCTAAACGGGCATGGGCCGGCAATACAGGAAACCCGGACGTTCTTAAATTCATTGCCGGGACCGGCGTCCAGCATTTTGGACCCGAGGCTCGCTCGCCACCGGCCGTCCGGCGAACAGGTCGGGCTATGGTTGCAAGGCACGTTGCCAGTGTTGGGTACTTGAAACGCTTCCACATCGTTGCCGACGTTCACCGTCGTGATCATCTTCGTTGTGTAGCGGATTCGCATGTTGGTAACGGTGATCTCGGGACCGTGTTGCGCGACCGGCTTGGGATGAGCAACGGGAACCATCCGGACAACCAGCAGTTGTCTTCCGGATTGTTGGATCATCTGCAGCGGCTGGTAGCCGTCAGCCCGAAACTGAAGCGTTGCCAGCTCGCCAGGACTCAAGCCAGGCCGCAGTGTTACACGAAAGAAACCGTAGGTGCCTGTTTTCGCCTGCACCGTAGCGGTGCCGTTCGACGCTGTGACCATCGCGTCTTCAATCGGTATCTGGCCGCTTGGATCGGTAGTGTCCTGCCGGATCACTGCGCCTTCAAAAGTGATTGGCGGAGGAGGACCAGGGCTCGGCTTGCATCCGTTCAAGGCAAAAAGGAGAGCGCTCAGCGTAATCCCGCATAATGCTTCTTTCAAACGGTTGCATGCTGCTCTCATTCTGAATTCCACGTCAAATTTTATGATGAGCAATTGGCCTGGCAGATATCCTAAGCATGGGGCCACCTTGCTTGCGTGAACATCAACGAATTCGAAAGACTCTCCCGCCGCGACTGCATCCAGCGGATACTCGGAACTGCTACAGCGCTGCCCAACATTTTGCGCGCGGTCACAGTGAAGGAGCCGGCCAAGCCTCCAAGCCGCGCTCCCGAATTCGCCGCTCCCACATTGTCGCAGGAAGACGATCAGTTTCTCGAACAACTCGAAAAAGCCAACTTTCAGTTTTTTTGGGAGCAGGCCGATCCGCAAACGGGTCTCGTTAAAGATCGTTGCAACGTTCGCGTCGAGGACCACAGTACAGTCGCAAGTATTGCCGCAACCGGCTTCGGCCTGACCGCGCTGTGCATCGGAGAGGAGCGCGGGTACGCAAAGTTGGCGGACGCTCGCGAGCGCGTCATCAACACTCTGCGCTTTCTATCGAAAACGATGACCACGCACCGCGGCTTTTTTTATCATTGGGCGGACATCAAAACAGGCCAAAGAGTCTGGGACTCGGAAATCTCTTCCATCGACACGGCCATTCTGTTGTGCGGCGTCCTGACCTGCCGCGAGCATTTCCGCTCCCCCCAAATCACGCGTCTCGCGAGCGACATCTTTAACCGCGTCGATTGGACCTGGCTGTCTGAAGACACCACGCTGCTCCCGCACGGCTGGTCCCCGACCGGAGGGTTCCTGCCGTATCGCTGGGATCTCTACAGTGAGCTCATGATGATGTATCTCCTGGGCCTGGGATCGTCCACGCACCCATTACCAGGAGACGCTTGGAATGCTTGGAAACGGCTGACGTTCGAATATGACGGACTTCGTTACATCGGATCGTATGCTCCACTGTTCATTCATCAGTATTCACAGGCCTGGTTCGATTTCCGCGGCAAACGCGACCGATACTTCGATTACTTCTGGAACTCGATCATCGCCACAGACGTTCACCGGCGCTTTTGTATCGAGCTCTCGACCCGCTTTCCCGATTACAGCGACGATCTCTGGGGTATCACGGCTTCCGATTCGCAGCACGGCTACGTCGTTTGGGGCGGGCCTCCCGAGATGGGTCCCATTGACGGGACCGTTGTTCCCAGCGCGCCCGGCGGCTCCTTGCCCTTCATGCCGGAAGCGACGCTGCGCGTTTTAAAGAACATGAAAAACCGCTACGGGCAAAATGCCTGGTGCAAGTACGGCTTTGTGAACGCCTTTAATCCGCTGAAAAACTGGTATGACACCGATGTCATCGGTATCGACACCGGAATCACCATGCTGATGGCCGAAAATCTCCGCACCGGTTTTGTTTGGTACACGTTCATGCGAAGCCCGGAGGCCCAGCGCGGCCTCGAACGAGCGGGGTTCTACAGCTTCTGAAAAGCCGCTCCTTGACAGTCGCGGTTCTGCTAGTAGTTCAACCGCCGATGCAGCTTGCAGAACCACGCGCGTAAGCAAGTGGTTGAGTATCTATCTTCGTTGTATCTCTGCCAAGATCCGCTGCGCCGGCTCGAAATTCGGATTCGCCCGCAGCGCGCTTTGTAGTTCCGCCTGCGCCTCGCTCATCCGCCCCAAACGCGCCAGCGCCGCTCCCAAGCTTGTATGCAGTTCCGCGCTGTCCCCCAAATACAGAACCGCCTCGCGATAGCGCGCCACCGCTTGCTCGTTATTGCCGCTCTTGGCGAGATCGTCTCCCATCGCGAACAAAACCTGTCCCAAATGATCTCGCGCTTTCGGATAATCCGGACGCTCGGCCAGCACTTCCTTGAAATCGCTCACTGACATTTCCAGGTCGCCGCCCTCAGCCTCCACACTCGCCAGGTCGAAACGAGCATCGGTATATTTAGGATCCAGAATCAGCGCTCGCTTGAATTGCTCGGCGGCTTCCGGAAAATGCTGCTCCGTAAAGAAAGCGATCCCCAATTCTGTCGCCGCCACCACGCTGCGCGGGTCCGCTTTGGCGGCCTTTTGAAAATAAGCCACCGCCTCCGCCGCATTCCCTTTGTTGAGCAGAATATCGCCCATGTTGTAGTTGGCTCCGAAGTCATCCGGGTATTTCTGCAGACGCCGTTCGGCAAGCGCCTCTTGCAGCACGGCCCGCTGATCGCCTTCGGCCACCGGCAGCACTTGCAGCCAAAGATGGCCCATTTCATCAGTGGCCTGAATCCCAGCATGTACCTCTTTCGGCGGATCATTCGGGTTGCGGATGTTGTCCTTGGAGTTATCGTAGTGATACCGCATCGAAACCACCGTTCCCGCCGGCAGGAAAACCGGTTCTTTATACCGGAACACGCCCTGCCAGTTAAAGTCCCAATCCGGAATTCGGATCAGCCACTTGCGAGTGCCATCCGGTAACGTGGCATATCCTTCCATCAGTTTGCAGAGATAATGCGCATGCGGATAAACCGCCAGCACATTCACATCGATCGGCACGCGGAAATCGTCGCTGTCGAGAAAGTCCTTGTCTCCCGCCGGAACATCGAGCGTCCCGTCATGCTCGAGCTGCAACAACATCGGAAATTTCGTCTGCGGTTTATCGGTGAAATAGATGCCGATATAGGGATCGATCACCTCCGGCTTTCCCGAAGGACGCAAATGGACGTTGAGCACCAGGTCCATTCCCGGAGTGGCCTGCCACGCCATCCCATCCGGCTCCACCAAAGGCGCGCTGCCCGGCTTCCAGGAAAGAAAATGCCCGTCGGGATCGTAGGTGTTCTCCTCCACAGTCAGGTCCATGCCCGGAAATCCGGCGCCGGGAATTGTCTCCTGCCGGCGTGCCGAACCCGAACGATCGATAATCACATTCGCGTGATGAAACACTTTCGGATTTCCCGGCCGGACCTCAATCGCCTTCACCCAACGCTCCGCAGTGATCGGCAACGGAATAATGAAGTTCCAAAACACTTCGGAGCCGCCCGCGTTCAGGTGATATGGCTGCTGCGCGTGAACAATCAGGTCGGGCTTCCCAAGCTGCCATTCCGAACGAAATACCGGCGGCGCCGGAGCATGATCCGTCTTTCCCGGCAGCGCCCCCTGTTCCACCCATTTCTGGATCAGCGCGATCTCCCGGTTGGTCAGCCGCCGCTCTTCCAGGAATTCGCCATAGCCCGCCTCCGGAAGCCAGGGAGGCATGAAGCGGCTCTTCGTCACACTGGCAATTTGGGACGCATGCCGCTTCACGTCGTCATAACTCAAAAGTGAAAACGGCCCCGATTCGCCCGGCCGGTGGCACGGAGCGCAGTTCTGATAGATGATCGGCGCGATGTGCTGAGAAAACGTGACGTTCTTGGGAAGCGAATCGGCAGCCCACACCGGCGCGCCGCACGCCAGCGCGCATAGAAAGATCTTTCGGAACACCTGAGTTCCTTTATGTTAGTACAAGCGTAACGTGTGTGCGCCTTTCCCAGCTTCCAGGATAAAGATTAGCCACAGATGGACCCGGATACACGCGGATTCAAGATAAGCATTTTCTTATCTGTGTCCATCTGTGTGCATCCGTGGCTCAGAACGTAAACCGCGCGCCGAATTCGCTCCACAGCGAACGAGGAATAATCGTGCTGCTGGGCGCGAAAAATCCGCCCGGATGACCGAATGTCGATTGCGTCGCGATGTTGCTGTTGTAATTGTTTCCGTAATTGGCGCGGTTGGTCAGATTGAACGCTTGCGCTATCAACTCCAGACTCGCTCTTTCACCGAATCTGATGGTTTTGGCGAGCCGCAGGTCCAACTGGAAGAACGGATCGCCGCGTAACGGGTCGTACCGGGCAATCGTGCATTGCGGACTCGTGTAAGAACCTAGTCCGTAGAAGCAGTTCTGCGCGGCTGTCGTATTACTACTTCCGGCAAAAGCGAACCAGTCAGTTGGGTCCATGGCCGGTACCACCACAGCAGTAGTCGTGCCGCCGCCTGTGTTCAAAGTGTTCGGCGTGGTGGTGACGGCGTAGGGACGCGCGGAGCCGAACTGCAAGATCGGAGCCATTTGCAACCCCCACGGCAGGTCGACGATACCGCTGACGGTAACGTGGTGACGCTCGTCATTGGGCGTGGGGCCCCATTCATAATAAGCAAACGGATTGGTGGCGAGCCGCGGATAGTTACGGAAAGAAGTGCCGCCTCCATCGTAAGAATAGGCCCAGGATAGCGTGTAATTCGCGTTCAGCGAAAAGTGGTGCGTCATGCGCTGCCGGTAGCTGAAGTTGAAGCCATCATAATGCGAACGCCCGATCGACTGTTCGTCGCGGACGCTCGCCAATTGCGGCTGCGTCGAGTTCGCGAATGCGGCATCGAGAGGCCGGGTACAGCACTTTCCATTCATCGGTACCCGCTGGTCAATATTGATCGTCTTGTTTTCGTGCAGGCTGAGCGTATGGGTGTAGTCCAATTCAATTACCGATTTTGCATTCGGCGACCAGCTATAGCCCAGATTGAACTCCTCGGCCACTGGATTCCGGTAATTCGGGTCCATTAAGCGGCCGACGCTTCCCGGTACAAGCTGGCTTGACGGGGGCGGAATCACTGGCATCGGATCGACACCATAGCGCCACTTTCCCAGCGGGATTCCGGTCCCAGTCACGAGATCGCTCGGGGACGATAGGCTTATGGCTTGCTGAAATACAGTGGGATTGCTCATCTGCTCCATGAACAAAGGAATGTTTTGGAAGACATTACCGAAGTAGAGCCCGAACCCGCCACGAATCACATGCTTCCCTTCCCCCGTAGGATCGTAGGCGAACCCCACGCGCGGGCTGAAATCCTTGTTGGCGTCGTGCGGCAATTTGCTGACGTAAGGATTTGAGATGGGACTGTTCAGCGCAACCAGCTCCTGATACGTGCGGCTCTTAGTCACATCGGACAGGCCGATCATATTGAAGTCCTTGTCCCAGCGCAGCCCGAGATTCAGCAGCAGGTGGGGCGTCACTTTCCAGTCATCTTGGAAGTACGCTCCAAACTGTTTAGTGGCAACCTTGAAATACGGATCTCCGTTCGCAATCCCCATACCCGTCACAAGACCGGGCGTTGAAAACCCCTGCGGGTAGGTCCCCTTATCGCCGAGAATCGTGCTCGGGTCTTCCCCGAAGTCGATTTCAAGAGTCGAACTGAACTCGAAAAAACCGCCTTCCACTGGATTCCAGATGTAGTCGATTCCGGCATTCAACGTGTGCTTCCCGATCGTCTTCGAGATATCGTCCTTGAACTGCCATTTCCGCTGGAACGACTGCTGTGGAACGTTGGTGTTCGTGCCGAACGAGGCGTTCGGAAATATCACCAAGGGCGCGCTGATGTGACTCGCAATCACGTTGTTCCAATACTGATAACCGGCCGTAAACTGATTTACCGTATTGGCAGATAGCGTGGAGTTTAGCGTGAAATTGGCAAGCTGCAGGTGATTGGTCGTATAGTTGCCGTTAGTCAGATCGCCGGTGCCATCGGATTGATCGTTCAGGCTATTGTTTGCTTGCGAGTTGTAGCTGACGTAAGCGCTATTCTTGTCGTTGATCGTCCAATCCAGCCGGCCGCTATAGCGCGTCTCATAGAACGGGCGCGGAATCACAGTCGCAGGCTGCGCCGCAAGCCCCGCCGACTTGGCCAGCGTCAGCTCGTTATAGGAATTCGTGCTCTCCACCAACCCCTGGCTTTCCCGTTCGCGTTCGATCGCAAAAAAACCGAATACCTTATCTCTCTTTAACGGTCCGCCGATCGAACCACCGAACCATTGCCGGCTATAGTCCGGATGGGCCGCAGTACTGCCGCCATGTCCATCCGGAACCATCTCGTCCGTGTCCAGCGCCGCATCGCGGAAGTAACCGAACAGTGAGCCGTGAAAGTCGTTCGTCCCGGACTTCGTAATCACGTTGATGGCAGCGCCTTCCGAACGCCCGTTCTCCGCCGAGAACCGCTGGGTGCTGATATGAAACTCCTGCACGGCCTCCAGTGGAAGCTGCATCACCGGCCCGCCCACGGTGTTGTCCTTGTTATCCACGCCGTTCACCGTAACGTTCACGTTCCGTCCGTTCTCGCCGTTCACCGAGAGAATCGCGTATCGATTCTTGGTCGGATCGTACGAATCGGTGATCTTCACGCCTGGCGCCAGATAGGCCAGATTGGCAAAATCCCTGCCAACCAGCGGCAAATTTTCCACTTCCGACGGGCTCACCGCCATCCCGACATCCATCTTTTGCGTGTCGACCACCGGCGTCGCGCCCTCCACTGTAACGGTTTGGGTCTGCTCGCCCACTTCCAAGGTCGCGTTGTCGGTCGTGGTCTGTCCCACTGCCAGGACCACGTTTTCCAATACCTTTGTCGCGAAACCGGATTGGGAAATCGTCACCCGGTAGTTTCCGGGCGGAACCAGGTCGAAACGGTACTCGCCCGCGTTATTGGTGCTGGTTTCACGAACGGCGGCATTTGCTTTATTTTCAAGCCTCACGTGCGCCCCGGCGATCACGGCGCCGCTGCTATCTCGGACGACCCCGGTCAAACCGGAATCCGCGGTAACCTGACCCAACGAAACCGCGCAGCAGCCCAAAAGCAAAAACACGAATAAAAATCCGCTGAAAAGCGATTTGAACACAACCCCCCTCCTCTGTTCGCTGTTGACTGACTAACTGAGGCAGCGCCTTAGTATGTTCCGCATACGGGCACTTGTCAAGAGGATGTAAGGAGAATGTAAGGAGAATGTAAGTACTATCGAAGCGGTTAGCGGTCCAGCGCTCAACAGAGCCGCGACCGCTGAGAGCTGACCGCTAACCGCTCGCTTCTTTACTGCGCCGGAACCAAAGACCATTCCTGCATGGGACCACCCCAGCAGGCGTATTGCTGAACGGGCGTTGCCAGCTTCATGGCGTAATTGGTCTGCGGAGTGGAAATGACGTCCAGGCACTCAAAGCCGGCGCTATTGATGGGCTGGATTTCGTAATAACCATCCGGATTTTGCACCACCTGCCAGATCTCGTTGGCTCCCCCCCAATACGGCCATTGCACCACCGCGGCGCCGTTGACGTAGGCCGTCCCCGCCGGGCCGCCCGCCACATCGAGTTGCATGCCGCTGTTCTGGTTCGTGATCTCATATCCGCCCGATACCGGCGTGAATTGCCACTTCTGCATCGGACCGCCCCAGCAGGTATATTGCTGTAGCTGAGTTCCCGGGATCATGCCCCAGTTCGATCCAGACCACGTAGGTACATCCAGACACTGCCCGCTGTTCCGCGAAACCACTGTGTACCAGGTGTTGGGAGCCGGGAAAGCTGCGGCTGCCGGTGCGCCGGGTAGTGCCGGCAATTTCTGCACGTTCACGCCGATCGCCGAACCATCGGTCGCCACGCTTGCATAGGGGCTCGTCGGCTGCAATTGATAGTTTCCGTTTGTTGCGTCCACAAATCCAACCGCGCTCAAATTCGCCGGGAAGTAATTGCTCGACGGATACTGGCTGGCCACACCGCCAATGACCACGTTGTCCAGAAAATACCCGCCTGGATCGAACACCGGCAGAGTCGAATTCGCGGTCGGCGTCCCCTGGCCGGCGAAACCCATGCCCGATTGCGTCACGTTGTTCGTGAACGCAATATTGCTGGAGCTGGTCGGCGCGAACGCAACCAGGTAGCCGGTTTGCATGGCTGTGTTGTGATCGATGGTGACATTTTGCATCCCGTTCAGGATCTGAAATAGATATCCATAACCCCAGGTCGATGAAATGTCCACCCACAGATTGTTCTGGATGATGAAATTGCCATTGCTGCCGCTGCCATCGTCGTCATGGCCGGAAAAATTAATGCCGCCGCCTGCGTGCCGGATGATGTTATTGCTCACTGTAATGTTCTGAATCGCGGCCCAGGGCTCGCTATCGGCGTTGGCGCGCACCGTAAAAACCAGCGCGAAACCGCGCTGCGAACTCGAGTCGTTCGTCAGGCCCGTATCGGACCAGTTGTTGTCCATCACGTTGCTGTCGATCTTCACATTCACGGCATCTTTCAGCTCGATGTCGTTCTTGATCCAATAGTTCGCCGAGCGCCATGCCGGATCCTTGTAGAGGTAATTGTTGGTAATCGTGATGTTCGAAGGATGCTGCCCGTAAATGGCAACCGGCGCGCCGCCGAAGCCGATGATCTCGGTTCCTGCCGATAAATAGTTGTTGGTGATCGTGTACGGACCCGGGCCGTTCCATCCGTCCAGCGCCTGCGTGTCCTGCGTGTTCCCGGTGAAGCCCTCAAAGTAGCAGTTTTTTACTGTGGTCGTGCCGCCATTCAGAGCGATGCCGCGGTGGGCGCCGGCGCCGCCTACGTCGCCGTGAACGTAATCGCGGTCAAATGTAATGTCGTGCGGCAACTGCGAGGCCGATGTCTCATACCCCAAACCGACCCGGATCAGGTCGGTCGTATAAATGCCGCGCGTCACTGTAAATTCAATCCCTACGAATTGGTAATAGTTCGCCCCCGCCGTAATAACCAGAACGGCCGCGCTGTCCGGCGTCACCAGCTTCGGCATCTGCGCGGATTGCGATTTGTCGACGCGCTGCCCCGAACCGGGCAGTTGACTAAGCGCCGAGCTTTGAATCGTGATAGGGTTGGGTCCCGGATTAGCCGGAAGCGTGAAATGTCCTGTGTAGGTGGCTCCAGCCGTGAGCGTCACCGTATCACCCGAATGCGCCGAATTCAAGGCGCTTTGTAAATTGCCGCCAGCAGGCACAACGATGTTGGCGGCGGAAGCTGTGCCGATCGCTAGCCCAGCTACTATGACGAATGAACTTACTTTCATCATAAAAATAGTGCTGGCACTGCTATAAACATCAATATCTACATAATTAGGATTTATCCTAGAACAAGTACTGGGCTGTCTCCAGCAGCTTTCAAAACCCCGCGCGTAAGCAGGGGGGCGAAATCCGCTCTAAAAAAAGGCCAGCCCGAAGGCTGGCCTTGCCCAAGCTGCGGCTGAAACAACAGAGCCGCGACTGCAAAGGAGCGGTGTTTCAAACAGCCTCTACTGCGCCGGCACGATGGCCCACTGCTGCATCGGGCCGCCCCAGCAGGCATATTGCTGAGCCCGGGTACCGGGATTCTGCGCGTAATTCGTCTCCGCCGTCGAAATCACGTCCAAACACTCATTTCCGCCGCTATTAACGGGCTGGATCTCGTAGTAGCCATCGCCGGTCGGCGTAACCTGCCAGATTTCGTTGGTTCCGCCCCAATATGGCCATTGGAGAACCCCGCTGCCGTCTACATCCATCGTGGCCGCCGGGCCTCCCGCCACGTCGAGCTGCATCCCGCTGTTCTGGTTCGTAATCTCATATCCACCCGAGACAGGCGTAAATTGCCACTTTTGCATCGCGCCGCCCCAACACGTCCACTGTTGGACCCAGGTTCCCTGTAGCAGACCGCCGTTCGTCGCCGGCGTCGAGATCACATCCAGGCATTGCCCACTGTTCCGCGAGATGAGGTTGTACCAAACGCCAGGTGCCGGGAATCCGGAGTCTCCGCCGCCGCTCGGTGCTGAGGGCGGTGCCGGTGTTGCGGGCGGTGCCGGCGCTCCGGGTGATCCCGGGAGCTTTTGCGCGTTCACGCCAACTGCCGATCCGTCGGTTCCAACGTTGATATAAAGACTGGTCGGTAGCAGTTGGAAATTCCCGTCCACAGCATCCACAAACCCGACCAGCCCAAGCGTCGCCGGAAAGTAATTGTTCGCCGGATACTGGCTTGGATCCCCGCCTATCAGCACATTACCGGAAAAGAATCCGCCCGGATCGAACGTCGCCAAGGTCATGTTTGCGGTCGGCGTCCCCTCGCCCGCTACTCCCGGTCCAGCTTGCGCCAGATTGTTCGTAAACACGACATTCATCGAAGCTGGCGGCGAAAAAACAGCGAAATAACCGGTCTGGAACGCAGTGTTGTGATCGATGAGAAGATTCTGGACCGAATTCAGAATCTGGAACAGATACCCATAGCCCCAGTTCGAGGAAATGTCCTCCCAGAGATTGTTCTGAACCGTGAAGTTGCCGTTACTGCCGCTGCCATCGTCATCGTGGCCTGAAAAATTAATCCCACCGCCGGAATGCCGGATAATATTGTTCGTCACCGCCACATTCTGAATCGCGGCCCACGGCTCGCCGTCGTTGTCGGCGCGCACCGTGAACACAAGCGAGAACCCGCGCTGTGGCGCCGGATCCCCCGCTATTCCCGCGTCCGACCAGTTGTTCTCCATGATGTTGCTGTCGATCGTGACATTCACCGCATCCTTCAGCTCGATGTCATTCTTCACCCAGTAACCCGCCGAGCGCCACGCCGGATCGCGATAGAAATAGTTGTTCGAAATCGTGATGTTCGAAGGATGCTGCCCGTAAATCGCAACCGGCGCGCCGCCAAAGCCGACGATCTCCGTCCCCGCCGACAGATAATTATTCGTAATCGTGAACGGTCCCGGACCGTTCCAGCCGTCCAGCGCCTGCGTATCTTGCCCGTTTGAGGTGAAACCCTCCAAATAGCAGTTCTCCACCGTCGTTGCTCCGCCATTCAGGGCGATGCCGCGGTGCCCGCCAGCCCCGCCGGCGTCCCCGTGTATGTAATCGCGATCGAACACCAGATCGTGCGGCAAGTCCGCAGCCGAGGTCTCGGTGCCAAGCCCCGCCCGGATCAGATCGGTCGTATAGACGCCCGGAGTCACGGCAAATTCAACGCCAACAAACCGATAGTAATTCGCGCCCCCGGCGATCACCAGCACCGCTGCGCTGTCCGGGGTCACCAGTTTCGGCATGAGCCATGCCTGCGATTTATCCACACGTTGCCCTGGGCCCGGTAGTTGGTCGAGCGCCGAGCTTTGGACCGTAATCGGAGCCGGTCCCGGATTCGGCGGAAGAGTGAAGTGGCCAATGTACGTAGCGCCTGCCGTGAGTATCACGGTGTCGCCAGATCGCGCGGAATTCAGAGCCGCTTGCAGATCCCCTCCAGGAGGTACGGCGATGTTGGCAGCCGAAACCACGGCTGCCCCAGAAAACGCCGTCATGCATAATGAACAGAGCTTCATTAAAAAGCTCGATACGTGGGCTGATCGGTTAATTTTCATATAAGAACTGTTTATGCTAACAGGAAAATTAATCCGAGCCAAATAAATTTCCACAATTTTGATCCGGGAATTTTGTGAAGGAATGTTAATCGCCGCCCCCGGCCTGCTTGCGTTCCGCGCCGTGGCGTGCTTTACTGCCTGTTCATGAAGCCGCTGATTCTGCTCTGCTTCGGGTTCGCCTCGGCATTTGCCGCCAGCACCCCTCAGGAGTCTCTACTGGTGCTTTCAAAGGGCGACCACACGCTCGCCATCGTCGACCCCTCGAATCTGCAGGTCGTTGCCCGCATGCCCGTCGGAAACGATCCGCACGAGGTCATCGCTTCGAGCGACGGCAAATTGGCGTATGTTTCCAATTACGGCGGCGGGGCGTATAACACGCTGGCCGTCATCGACCTCATCGGACAGAAGGCCTTGCCGCACATCGACCTTGGGCCATTGCGCGGTCCGCACGGACTGGCCTATGTGGGTGACAAAACCTGGTTCACCGCCGAAGCGGCGAAGGCGATTGGGCGCTACGATCCGGCGACCGGCAAGGTCGATTGGATTCTGGGCACTGGCCAGAACCGGACCCACATGATCTATGTGACCCCAGATATGAAGCAGATCTTCACTACCAATGTCGCCTCCGGCACCGTCAGCATCATTGACAAAACCGAGGGACGCCGGCCGGATTGGAACGAAACAGTCGTTCCCGTCGGCCACGGCGATGAAGGTTTCGATATCACACCGAACGGCACGCAGCTTTGGACCGCCAATGCGCAGGACGGAACGGTATCGATCATCGACATTCCGTCGAAGAAAGTGATCGCCACACTCGACGCGAATGTGCCCGGCGCCAATCGCCTGAAGCTCACGCCCGACGGCAAGCTCGTCTTCATCTCATCGCTCGGCAAAGCCGGAGTGGCCATCCTGGATGCCGCCACCCGCAAGCAAGTCAAACGCCTGGATCTGGGAGGCGGCGCGGCGGGAATCCAGATGCAGCCGGACGGCTCGCGCGCCTACGTCGCCTGCACCGGATGCAATTACGTCGCGGTAGTTGGCTTGAAGTCGCTGGAGGTCGAAGGCAAAATCGACGCGGGCCCGCAGCCGGACGGCATGGCGTGGTCAGTTATCCGCTCGCCTACGGCAGCCGCGCAATCACGCTCTCGGCAGCACTGATCAACGGCCTCGCTTGCGATGAGGTCAGTACGCCCCCGCCGAGCAAGTCGTTGACCTCACCGATGAAGGAATTGAGGTTGTCCATTGCAGCGGCGGCGTTCCCGCTGTTCATTTTGTGTATCGCGTGCTGAAGCTTCACTACCAGCGAGTTGTCCTGCCCGCCGTTCAGTACTCCCTCGGAGGAGAGCACCTTCACGGCGGCGATGATGGACTGGGTCATCTGCTGCGGCGTCAGTGTCGGTGCTGACGTGACGAAGTTTGCCTGATAACCGGTAGTAAAGTGCCCAGTGGTGGTGAACGTAGTCAGCAGGCCACTGATGGTCTCGCCGCTGAAATCGGCGGCCAGCTTACCCGACCAGGCAGTGGTAGTCCCAGGGGAGGAGGCGAAATAGGCAACTCCCGACAGGTTCATGAGGGCAGTGACGCCGTCAGTCCCCTGTTCCAGCGTGATCGGTGAGTTTGCAATAGCTCGGCAAATGCTGCCGGGCGCATCATCCGCCGACGTGCACGTGTGAGAAGCGGAACTGATCGGAATATTCATGAGATCCAGGTCAATTCCGTCCGGAAGAGTAATCCAGTCAGATACCAGGAACGGCGTTCCGGGTATGACGGTCGGCGCCGAAAGATTCTTAATGGGCACATTCACGCCCGCTACAATGTCGCTAAACTGACCGGTCAGCGGCAGCTCAGCACGTGCCATTTGATCCCCGGGCGGCGGCGCAACCATGTTGCCAAAGGTAAAAGCCGTGCCAGTTACATCGATTGCCCCAGTCAGGTTAAAGGTTCCGGCTCCGACCACCTGCGCCGTCGCTGATGGAGTCACGACCAGAGCTATTCCGAACACCACTAAACCCATCAGCGCGGGAATTGCTCTGCGCAGGCGTATTCTCGGATTCCGCACTTCGGCTGGGTTCGCCATGAGTTTCTTCCTTTCTACGGGCGGTTAGGAATCGCCTATCGAGGGCACACGCCGCGATCGATAAATTAAGGACTGCAGATCAGGCCCAGGCTGTATGTGCCGATGGTTACCAAATTGCCCGCATTGACTTGCACCACGTAGGCGCCTGTTTCGGCAAGCGTCAATCGCTGCTGACCATTCGCTCCGAAGCCGACGACCGACTTGCCCGAGGGTGCGTACACGTTCGCAAAGACGTTCGCAATGCTGTGAATATCAAAGCCCCCCGTATCCGCCAAGCTCAGCGTCACAATATCATTCGCAGCCCCGGCAAAAGTGTACTGATCGACTTGGGCCTGCGTGGCGACGCTCCCTTGCAGCAGCGATCCGCAGCTCATCGCAGTGCTCGGTTGCGCTGTAGGACTCCGGCAGACCAGGCCCAGCTTATAGGTGCCCGTGGTAGTCAGATTGCCCGCATTCACTTGCACCACATAGGTGCCTGTCTCGGCCAGCGTCAATTGTTGCTGCCCGTTTGCACCGAAGCTGACCACCGACTTGCCCGAGGGTGCGTACACGTTCGCAAAGACGTTCGCAATGCTGTGAATATCAAAGCCCCCCGTATCCGCCAAGCTCAGCGTCACTATCGCGTTCGCAGCCCCGGCGAACCTATAGGTGTCCACCTGAGCCGCTGCCGTAATTGACCCCGACATGATGTCACCGCATGACATCAGCCCCGTCACAACAGGTATAGCGGTAATAGTGACCGAAGCTGGCGCGCTCGTTGCGATGCCATTGTTGACAGTCAGGGAAGCAGTGTAGCCCCCTGCCACATCCGCTGTGAATGTCGGTTTCGCGGCAGCTGGATCAGAGAGCTTCGCGCTGCTTCCAGCCGGAGTAGTAAGCGTCCATAAGAACGTGAGTGGGAGACCAGAAGGATCAGACGATCCGCTGCCGTCCAGTTGAACGGTTTGACCAACGTTAACGGTCTGGTTAGCGCCGGCATTCGCAATCGGGCCGGTCCTAACGTGCACTTGCGCAGGCTGGCTGACTGCTCCGTGATCATCTGTAACTACGAGCTGAAAGGTAAATGTGCTTCCTTGCGAGATAACAACGGTTGGCTTAACCGCGCTTGGGTCTGAGATGGACAGAGGGATTCCGCTTGGCACGGAGCCGACATAACTCCAGGAATATTGGACGATGGTGCCATTAGGATCAAACGAACCGCTCCCATCCAGTTGCGCAGTTTGCCCGATGCTCACAACCTGATCCGGCCCGGCATTCGCGACCGGACCTGATCCTGTCTGGAACTGATACGAGAGGTCGGACGGGTTGAAAGGAAGAAGACGATTTTGCCGGATCACCATCGTGTTTGTACTTGTCGCCGTGCCACCGGCCGGCACATCTCCAAAACTGAGGTTACCCATGATGACCAGAGTGTCCGGAGAAGAACTTGTCACAGTCGCGGTTACCGTAATGGCAGCGGCGCCGGTGTTTTGAATAGTTACGGTGTAGGTGTAATCGAACTGGGTCCGCGAGAAACGCGTGCTTGAGACCAGATTTCTGCTCGCTACCTGGAACTGTTGTGCTGACAGCGGCCCTACCCAGGCAACGGCCAGCAACACTATCAGCCAACCCATGCGCCGCCGGGCGCGCCGCCACAGAAGTAGCGCTCCGATTCCAGCGATAAACAGAAGACCGGCGCGCGGTTCAGGTACCGTTGATGGCGGCGTGAACGGAACGGTATTGCCGGTTTCAAGGACCGCAATCAGATTTCCCGCGGAATCGAACTGATTGATGGTGAACGGCTGCGAGCCGGGCATGCCCGAACCAAGCCACTTAAACTGCACCTGGAATGTAGCCGCAAGTGATGGGTCGTTGACCAGCGCCAGACCATCATACGCTCCGTTATCGGGAAGGTTCAGGTCAGGCTGAAGCACGATTGCATTCCAATCGGAGCTGGCGGCCGGCTGCGGATTCTGGAGATTGCTGAAGGTGTGATAGTCGAAGAAGATCGTGAAGCTTTGGTTTACCGTGAAGGTCGTCCCGCTCACAAAGTAGTCGTACTGCCACAAATTCTGCGCCGGATTGATATCGACGGCCTGGTATTGAATTGTTGCCGGCAGCGCCGGGCTGGCGCAGATACTCAGAAGCAAACCTGCGCTCAAAGCGATCGATGATAATCGGGAACTGCACATCACATGCCTCCTCGTAACTCAGTTGCAGCGACTCATTTCTCTGGTATTAACGTGAATTGCTTGCCTAATGGCAAGCGCTATGGAGATCGTCCGCCGTGTAGTGCTTGTTCAGGACAACCACCTTGGTACCGCTGCTGCTGACGGTCTGCAGGTCACTGCCATGAAATTTTTGCCCGATTCTCGCGGAGTAATTCACTGCGTCCATCACGGCGTACCGCTCGTGGGTGATCAGTGCCCCCGCGACGCCAAGCAGCATCACGTTGCGAATGGCGTGAGATCCAATTGGCCTCACCGCAAGGCAGCTTCCGGATGGCTTATGAGCCTGTTGCTCTACACTGGATTGTCGTTGTGCTGGCTGCTGAGCGAAGCTGGCCGGCGCAGCGAGTATCAGCAAAGCTACCAGCGCAAGCGAAGATTTCAGGCTTGCGCGTCTGGCGAATATCCGGTTCATTTGGAACCTCCTCTTCTTCTTCAATTCCGGGAGTCGATGATGGCATCCGTTTTAGAGGCTTTATGAACCGCGATCAACACTTCGGGCGTTAACCGAAGCCAATTAACGTGTTAAGTGCCAGTCCTTGGAGGTTAAGCGCGGGTGCAAACCACGCTACTGCGGCAGATCGACCTTCCAGATATTCGCCAGCTCGTCCATGAGCGTCATCGCCAATCGGTCTCCGCCCACGGCCAGCGTGCCGCCGGACCAGGGATAAGCTTGAACTCCGTGCCGGTGCAGGATCGCAACCGGAGCACCTTGCGGGGTCTTGCTCTCCGGGTCAAGTGGCTGCCTGTATAAACAGCGAAAGCCGTCTCGGGTGCTCCAGTAGTAGACGGCATCGCCATCGGGAGCCCAGTGTAGCGATAGATTCCACGCCTCCTGGCAGATCGGTATCGCTCTGTTCGATCCGTCCAGCGGGGCCAGAAAGCCCGTCACGTTTTCCCCCTGCCCGCTCGCTATCACGTATGAGATCCACCGGCGATCCGATGAAAATCTGGCCATAAAGGGCGGCTGCGCCAGATAAAGTAGCGGTATTTTTCCGGGCTCGCCAATCCGGAGCTGGAAGAGACTGTTATCGCGCGCGCAGAGCAGGAATTCTCCATCTCTGGACCAGTCATGGAGCACGGGGCAGCCCGTCGTTAAGACGCGATCCGTCTTTTCTGCAATATTCCGAAGCAGTACCGAGCCTTTGGAGCCTTGGTCGCGCACAAACACGATCCGGCTGCCTGTATAATCCAGGAACAGCGGACTTTGCAAGGAGGGCGATGCATGGAGCAATTGCTCGGCGCCACTCCGTAAATCCTTCAGACAAATATCAGGAGATCCAGCGCGCTCCGTGATAAACGCTAAGACGTTTCCGTCTCCCGATAGCGCCGGCCAAGTGCCGTAATAGCCCGGCCGCAAGGAGTCGTCGTGAGTCAACTGTTGCAGCGGCGCCGAACCGGTCAGGTCAAATCCCCAGATGTTAGTGCGGCGCTGTTCCGGTGCAAATAAGATTGCCAATCGCCCGCCCGACTCGCGGGCGATTCGCGCCCCTGTCGTGCCGATCGCGGAAGGAACCACCCGGATCTGGCCGGTTGTTCCGGACGCGCCCAACTCGACCTCGAAGAGAAAACTCGTGTCGCGCTGGCGCGCCCCGAAGAGCAGGCGGCCTTCGATCCAGTCCTGGGGACACATGGATGCGGCTGGCAGGTTTCGCGCCTGCAACTGCCGCTGAATACCGAGCGGGCGCGCCGGCTCGTTCCTGGGCTCTGTCGCTTTTGCTATCCAGAGGTCGTAGTTGTGTCCGGCGGCATCTACCGCTGCGAAAACGGTTTCGCGTCCATCGGGAGACCACACCGGGCACTGGGCATCGGCCGTGCCGTAATCCAACTGCTCCGGGACGCCCCCGCCCGAAGGAATAGTAAAGGCGTGACCGACCTGATCCGTTGCCGTGCCGGTAAATGCGATCCATTTGCCGTCGGGCGAGAATCTGGGCATATACCCGCCTTTGGCTACCAACTTCGGCTTCCCGCCCTCCGCAGGTATCGACCAGATACCTTCCTCTTTCCGCCACGACCGGAACACCACGTGTTTTCCATCCGGAGAAATATCCGGCGTGATATCGTGCGCGGGATCATCGGTTAGCTGGCGCGGGGCTTTTCCGCGCTGCTGAATCCAAATGTCCGAATTTCCGTGTGGACCCCGGTCGGAACTGTACACGAGCACCGATCCGTCCTTTGAAACGGCTGGCTGGGCGGTCCACCCGGTATCGAACGTGATCTGAACGGGAACAGCCGTAGGCGCTGAATGGGAACGCCAATTGCCGAACAACGCAAATAGCAGAACAAAGAGCGCGGCTGCGCATCCCGCAAGGGCGTAGTAAGCTTTGCGCCAGGCGGGCCTTTGCCGCTGGGGAAAAATCGACGAAAATGTCGCCCCATAGTGTCCCACCGGAATGTGAATGCGGATTGGGTCGCCCGAACCGGAGCCCGAGTAATATTCAGCCAGTTTGCGGCGAACTGCGTTTACTTCAACTCGCACCAGGGTGTGGCGTCTGGGGTCGTAATCAAGGCGGCCAAAGACTTCCCTGGCTAAAACGATTTCCTTAAGCGTGTCCGCTTTGCCCGCTAAGGATTCGGCAACAATCCTCCGCAATAGAAGCTGATGCCGGG
>Ga0070740_10001136_pt1 | contig 39591 bp, 31 predicted proteins | sample Coa_R2_FD_67286 | JGI IMG/M metagenome (GOLD analysis project Ga0070740, IMG submission 67286) | Surface soil microbial communities from Centralia Pennsylvania, which are recovering from an underground coalmine fire - Coalmine... | ecosystem: Environmental > Terrestrial > Soil > Unclassified ... | reverse complement strand
CTCGGAGCGATTCCGGATACTCCTGGCGTCCACGGCGCCGCCCTGGCCCCCGAGTTCCGGCATGGTTTCACCAGCAACGGCCGGGACAACACGGTCTCGATGTTCGATTCCGACACGCTGGAGGTCATTAAAAAGATCAACGTCGGCAAGGGTCCGGACGGAATCTATTACGATCCAGCGACCAAACGCGTCTTCACCAACAATCACGGCTCGCATGACATTACGGCGATCGACGCACAGACCGGCGAAGTGGCAGGAGCGGTCAAGCTGGAAGGCGACGGCGAGCAGGCAGTGATCGGCGCAAACGGGTTGATTTACGTCAACAGTGAAAATACGAACGAAGTCATCGTGTTCGACCCGAAATCGCTCCAGGTGAAGCAGCGGTTTCCCATCGCCGAGGCGCAGACGCCAACTGGCCTTGCCTACGACGCAAAGACCAGCCGGCTGTTCATTGGCTGTCGCAGACCGCCCAAGATGGTCGTCATGGACGCGAACACGGGTAAAGTGGTGAACAGCTATCCCATCGGCAGCGGCGTCGACTACGCGGCCTTTGACCCCGATGCAAAGCTCATCTTCTTTTCCTGCGCCGACGGCGCGTTGAGCATCTATCACGAAAAATCGGGCCGCGAATATGAGGACGCCGGAGCGGTCAAGACTCAGCCCAGCGCCAAGACAATGGCCTTCGACCCCAAGACCAAAAGAATCTTTCTGAGTGCGGCTGAGTATGTCGAGACAGCCGCGCCGGATGCTTCAAAGCGCCCGCAGCGGCGCATCAAGCCGGGATCATTCGTCGTCCTGGTGGTCGGCAAGTAGCCGCGGGGGCGTCGGTTGACGCCTCAGCTTGCTGTGTAAGCGCGCAACAAGGCCCGGGCGCTTCAAAACGCCCTTGCGAATTTCGCAGCGGCCGCCGGCGCGCGTGCGCCGAAGCGGATATCGAGCGCGGCATTCTTTGCAAACTCCACCTCGCCGCCGCGCGAAATTACCGTCGAGTACACCGACCACGCCACGCCGTACATTCCGAGGGCGCTGGCCACACCGGGAGAGGACTGCGCTGCAAACGCGCCCAGAAGACCGAATCCCGAAATTCCGCCCAGCGTGCGCCCTCCCACATTGCCGTCCGCGCTGCCCGCCGCTCTGGCGCGGCCCGTATCGTTATCCATGGCCCGGCTGGCGACGACGAGAGCGATAGCTGGGCGGATCAGACGCGCCTTCGACTCCACGGCCTTGACTCCTCCCTCCTCGTCCACCTTGATGGCGGACGCGCCGCTTCCTTCCGCAGCGCTCAGCGTGGCCACCGTCTTAAGTTGGGCGGGCGGCTGCGACGCCATATATTGCCGCACCTCGTCTGGAAGCTCGATCTGCTGAAAATTAAAGCGGAGCTGCCCGCCCCGGTGGAACCAGCGCGCCCGGTGCGCCACCGTCACCTTGCCCATTAAGCAGGCGCCGGCCGGAAGAATCAACCGGGCGTTGGGCGAAAAGAGCGGCTGCGACACGACCGCCTTCACTCTGTCGCCGGGCTGCGCCGAGGCGGAACTGAGAGCCATCGCCAGGCGAGTGTGAACGATGCTGTCAGCGGGCGGCTGCGTTCCAACAAGCTGAAGAGTCTCCGGCTTCGGCCGTAGAGCGCCGAAGTTGAGCGCCCGGTCCAGTTCGGCGTCGAATCGCGCCCCTTTGCGGATCCACTGCGGATGATACGGGAGTCTGGCTATCAGAAAATCGAAAAGCTTTTCTTTCTTGTTCGGTCCGCGGACAATATCCGCCACCCCGTGCGTTCGGGCGTTCACGGCGGCGTTAATCCGGTTCTGGGCTTCGTTCTTGGCCGTGCCCAGCACGCCGCCCTTCTGCGCGCCTCTATCATGCTTGCGCCTCTTTGGAGGGCGCGGCGGTTCATAGACGGAGTTGAGCCCGGCTGTCTCCCGGGTCGACAGCTCCATGCGCCGACCGTCGGGCAATAGAAGGCTCGTGAACACCACTTGCGCGTTATGCAGCGGCGTGAAATCGCCGGCCAGCATCGAAGCTGCGCGCTGCATCCTGGGCGCGGGAGTCAGCCGTATAACGCGACCCGAAACCTCAGCCCCGGCAGGCACAACCTCACGGTCAAACGCGAAAACCGGCTCCAGAAGCTTTGCGTGAACGGGTTCGCCCACCTTCTTCGGCGCGCGCCGCGTCAAATAGACGCGAAGTGGAAACCCGGCGGGAACGGTGAGAGGAATGTACGGCTGACCGGCGGCGGCTGTGGCTACGACGGACAAAATCGTGAAACGGGTGAAGCAGGTACTGCACATAACCGCATAAATCCTAGCACCGGGCGAGAGGGCTTGCGCGGCGCATGTTACCCTGCGTCAGGCAGCCGGGTTCCGTATCTCCTTGCGGCGCGGAGTTTTGATTTCATAGCCTCTTCTTCACGGCTTTTGGCCGGCGCTTTCGTCTCCAGCGAACGAAGCAGCCGCGCCGATACGCGGGCGATCTCGTCCACGGCGGCGGTAAACGGAGCTTCGTTAGCTTTCGAAGGCTTGTTCAGGCCGCTGATCTTGCGCACGAACTGGAGCGATGCGGCTCGTATCTCTTCCTCGGTTGCGGGCGGGTCGAAATTGAACAGCATTCTGATGTTTCTGCACATTCGGATTAGTCAGGCCAAGCCTGATACCTTTATCGCGCAAACGCCCGGCCGTTTGGGGTGAGATGGCGCCGGAGAGGGCGCAGAACTCTGACCGGTTTCTCGTGGGCGGCGAAATTCGCGTTCACAACCGCCGCAAAACCCGATTTGGCCTGATTTGAATCGCTTGCGACCAACAGTGCGCCTCTTGCGCTCACCGCGTCCGCGACACTGGAAGCGGAAAGGTTCCCATGCGTTCCCTCTCGAAATGTTCTATCGCGGCGCTGCTGTTGTGCGGCGGCGCATTCGCAGATGCGCCGGCCGGCAGCGGCGTTGATATTGCCTGGAAAGTGCTGCCGCGACGCGTGGTGGCCGACAACTTCGGCGCACGCGTCGCAAAGCTGTATTTCGCTGTCCAGGCGGTGGTCGGCAACAGCTCCGGTTACGATATCCAGGTCTCTTCCATCTTCTTCCGGATGCCGGATGCGGCCGGCCTCTCGGCCCCTGTGCCAACCGATCCGTATACCATCGTGCGCGGCACGCTGGACCGCGAGCACCTCGTCGGGCTCCGCAATACGTCCATACATATCATCGAAGCGGTGGGGCCCATGCTGGCTGGCGGCGCTGTCTTTTTCGCCGGAAACACGGCCGCTTCTCTGCACCACGGGCTGATCTATTCGCGTATTATCGATCTTTTTACCGGACCATTCGCCAAGGGATTTGGGCTTGTTTTCCCGGATAAAACCCTGAATCAGATGGTCGCCTTGGATAATCAGACGATGCGGGATTCGGCTCTGATTCCGAACGGCTCCCAGCAGGCGCTGCTGGTCTTTGTCAGCCGCGACTTGCTGATGACCGACGATGCGAGCGCCGAAGCCAAGGCTCGTCGCCACGCGTTACGCCGGGGCTTGCGCAGCGATTTCGATCCGCTGGTGGTCATGCGGCAGCTTGGAGAAATTGTCCTTGTTGGGAAATCCGTGCAGTATGTAAACCGGATTAACATCACGGCAGGCGCCGTCGGTAAGCATCCGCTGCGGCCTGCCGGTGCGATCATCGGACAAGACGACGTCCCGTGCGCTATTCAGACTCAATACGCGCTGGAAAAGTAGAACGTCGTGTCGGAATGGTTCAGGGCTCGAAGGATTGGTCGGGTAGGATCTCGTGTTGGGTCGTTCGTCAGAAGTTCAGGGTTTGTGAAGTTGTTCTCTGCGGGTTAGTACTGAGAGGATCGACCTTTGTCCTTCGAGCCGTCCCTGTTTTCATGCGCCATGAAGATTAGCAACTGTTTTGCCACTTCCTTCTTGTTGAAAACACATGATGTTTACGGAAATTAGCGCGAAAAGATCTGTAATAATTACCGGACGGGGATGCCGACTTGGTACTAGCGTGAATTTTGTTCCATACTGGCCCCCAAAGTACTAAGACCCGCCCTTGGGGGCTCAAGAGGAACTGTATGAAACTACTTGCTGGCGGGCATCTGGGCCGCAGCCACCGGGGTCGGCGAGCGGGGCGCCGATGCCTGCCCACCGTTGTCCAGGACGGGAATGGGCGAGGGCGGTCGGGACACAACGCCCTTCTGGGCCTCCTCCAGGCGTATGCCGTAGGCTTCCAGCACATTCCCCAGGGCAAGATCGAGTTGCGTTCGGGCGCGCGCATAGGCATCCAGGGCCTGCACCCGGTTCCCTTCCGCGGTGGCCAGATCGCGCTGCGCCTGGATGACCAGGAACACGGTCGATGCGCCCAGGGCGTATTTCTTTTGCTCGGCATCGAGCGTCTGCTCCTGCAACACGCGAGTCTTCTCCGCCGCCATATATTGCGCCCGGGCCTGTTGCAAAGCGATCAACGCATTCTGGACATCGACGCGAACGTTGTTTATCTGCCGCTGGTACTCCAGCTCCGCCTGCCGCAACTGGAGCTGCGCCGTGGCGTAGTCGGCCTGCGCCGCGCGGTTCCGAAGCGGGATGGTTAACTGCAAGCCCGCGCTGTAATCCGGGAAATTACGGCCGAAAAGCTGGCCCAGCACCGTACCGTAGCCTCCCAGGAAGAACGGATTGATGTTGTTCGGGTTCCGCGGAACCAGATTGCCGCTCGCATCGACCAGGGGCTGGGTGTTGACCGAGCCCGCCTGCGCCCGGTTCCGCAAATCGACGAAGGCGTCGATGGTCGGCAGAAGCGCATTCTTGGTTCCCTTCAGCGCAATCCGGGCGTTTTCGAGTTGGATCTGAGTTTGCGCCAGCTCCGGACGGCGGCTGATGGCTTTCGCCACAAGGTCCTGGATCGGCTCAATCTTTTCCACCTGCGGCATCTCGATTTTGTCCGTCGGAACAATGCTCACTTCCGCGATCGTGGGGCTGGCTACGCCGTTGCGGCTGATCGCATTCTTCAGGATCGTCTCCTGCTGGAGCACGCGCGTTTGTGAAACCGTCAGGTCCTGTTCGCGGGACGCAACTTCCGCCTCAGCCCGGACGATTTCGATCGGCGCCAGAGTCCCGATCTCCACCTGCTTCTTGTTGTCTTCATATAACTTCTGCGCCAGCGTCAGGGCTTCTTTCTTGACGCGGACATCTTCATTAAATGCCACCAAGTCCCAATACAACCCCACCACGTTCGTCACAGTGTTGATCACCTGCTGCTTGAAAACGAGGTCGGCCACCTGGACGTTGTTCTTCGCAATGCGTATGTTCCGGTTGTTCACCGCAATGCCGAACCCCTGGAGCAGATGTTGTTGGAGGTACAGTTCCATATTCGCGCTGGTGACCGGATTAAAATCGTTGCGCAGATTGTTCTGATCTACGACGGAGTTGTTGAAATTCAACTGCGCCAGCGTTCCGGTCAAGAAGCCCTGCTGTACTCCGAAGTTATATTGCTTGCTACGCTGGATGAGCGTATTGGTTCCCGTGAGAAAGGTCGTGCTTTGGGGGATGCTGAAATGGCCCCAGCTCATGGAGCCCACCAGCGCGGGATCGAGCGAGTAGATGGGCGACCCGGCATTGGCGTTCAGCACCGCATTCGTTTGCGTGCCGCCAGTCTGAGCGTTTCCCGATTGCGTGCCGGTCACGCTGGCGCCGGTTGCGCCCGCTGAGCCTGCCGTAACCGAAGTGGAAACGCCGCGCAGCAACTGACCCGCTTTAGCGCGCAATACATCGGTTTCAGCTAACGGAAAGCCGTACCGCTGGATTTCGATGTCGATATTGTTTTCAAGCGCCGCGGCGATTGCATCCTGAAGCGACAGATACAGCTTTCCGGCGCGCACCAATCGATCGAGGCGGCCGGAATTTGACATATTGATGGGCGCGATCGTTTGACCCTGGTATCTCTGCAAGAATCCGCCGAAGCGGGAGCTCTGCTCCCCGATCTTGGATTGAGTGTCCTGCGCATACGTCCAGGGCGCCGCCATGAGCAATGCGCACACACACGAAACGAACGACTGAATGCCTCTCATGAAACTCCAAATAACTGATCGCTGCTTACTCTAAACGAGCCTGCAGCCCGCGTTGTTCCTTGAATTCCTCATGGTAGCAAGGCGGCCAAAGCGGGCGAGCAAATGACGCCGCAAGAAGTACTTACGATGCGTCACCCGACTCCCGGTCCGGCCCCAAAACGAGACCCGAGCGGTTCAAATTGGGACAAATTAATGGCGTGCGCCAGAATTTCGCCGTTACAGGCTCGCTAAGTTGTTGAATCCGGGAGAGGCGGCGGCTGGAATCCGGCATGCCATTTGAACCAGCGATGCTGGACCCCATCAACGCGCGCCTGGAGCGATATATGGACCTGTTAAGCACCCGGCAAAAGCTGGTGGCGTCGAATATCGCCAATGCCGACACGCCCGGGTACCACACCAAAGATATCGACTTCCAATTCGAATTCCTGAGCCAGATCGGACCGGACACCGCGGCGACCGTGATCGAGGCGCCAGGCCTTCAGGCCAAAAATGACGGCAACAACGTCAGCATTGATCGCGAGTCGCGTCTGCTGGCTGAGAACGCGATCCGCTTCAACCTGGCCAGCACGCTGTTGAAATCGCAAATGCGGATGGTCCGCAGCGCGATTCAGGAGGGCAAATCATGAGTCTGTTTTCGTCTTTGTCGGTCAGCGCCTCAGGGATGGCGGCGCAGCGCACGCGCGCGGAGCTCCTGGTAGAGAATATGGCCAATTCGGAAACCACCCGCACTCCGGAGGGCGGTCCTTATCGCCGCAAGGACGCGGTGTTTACCGCTGCCGACCAGACCTCGCCGTTTTCCGCCGTGTTTCAAAACGAACTCGGAACGGGAGTGCAGGTGGCCGAAATTGTCGAAGACCAGAGCGAGCCGGAGCGGCGCTACATGCCCGGCCATCCCGACGCCGACCCGGACGGCTACGTGGCCTTCCCCAAGATCAACCCCGCCGAGGACATGGTGGACCTGATGGGCGCCTCGCGAGGCTATGCCGCCAATGTGGCGGCGATGAATGCCATCAAAGACATGATCAACCGGTCCATTGACCTGATGAGGTAAGCCATGGCCGCTCCGATTTCACCCATCCTCCCTCCGGGGGGCATTACTGCGCCGTCGGCCGCGCCCGTTGCCGCCAGCGGCGGGGGCGTGTTCAAGGCCCTGTTTCAGAACAGCATCGCCAGGGTTGAAAACGACCGCGTCGCCGCGCAGGACAGCATCGACCGGTTTCTTTCGGGCGAGGGCGAAGAAATTCACAAGGTGGCGCTTGCAACCCAAAAGGCGGAGCTGTCGTTCGACATGTTTGTTCAGGTGAGAAATAAAGTGGTGAACGCCTACCAGGAAATAATGCGCATGCAAATCTGAGCCATTAGCCCGACCCCATGGACCAACTGAAACAGCTCTTGGCCCGGCTCACGCTGCGCCAGAAAATCACCATCGCTGCTGTCGCCGTGGCCGTCATCGGCGGCCTGGCGGGGCTGTCGAAATGGAGCAAGGAGCGCGATTTCAAGCCGCTGCTCACGAACCTCTCGGCCGAGGACGCCGGACAGGCGATCGCCCGTCTGCGTGAATCCGGAGTCGAATACCGGCTCAGCGACAACGGCTCGACCATCCTCGCGCCCTCGGCCAAAATTGCCGAACTGCGTCTCCAGCTTGCCGCCGCCGGGCTGCCGAAGTCCGGCCGGATCGGATTCGAGCTGTTCGACCGGAACAACTTCGGCGCCACCGATTTTACAGAACAGGTAAACTACCGGCGCGCACTCGAAGGCGAGCTCGAGCGATCCGTCGCCTCGCTGGCCGAAGTCGAGCAGGCGCGCGTCCACCTAACTTTTCCCAAGGAGTCGATCTATACCGAATCGCGGCAGCCCGCCAAGGCGAGCGTCCTGGTCAAGCTGCGGCCTGGCGCCCGCCTTTCGAGCCAGAATGTTCAGGCCATCTGCAACCTGACCGCCAGCGCCGTCGAGGGGCTGGCGCCGGAGTTCGTTTCCGTGCTGGATATGCAGGGCAACCTGCTCAACCGCCCGAAACGCGCCGCACTCGCTGATGGAGCGGAGCCGTCCGACGCCGCAATCGAATACCGGCAGAAGCTCGAGCGGGACTTGCTGGCCAAGATTGCTTCGACCCTCGATCCGCTGCTCGGCCCGGACAAGTATCGCGCCGGCGTCTCCATCGAGTGCGATTTCACCAGCGGCGAGCAAAGCGAAGAAACGTTCGATCCTACCAAGTCCGTGATGGTCAGCTCCCAGCGCACCGAAGACGGCACCACAGCAGTCGCCACGGGCGGCGTGCCCGGTACGGCATCCAACCTTCCGCGACCCGCCTCCCGCCCCGCAACCAGCGCCGGCGGCGTGAACCGCAGAACCGAAAACATCGCCTATCAATCGAGCCGCGTCGTCCGCCACGTGAAGATGCCGCAGGGATCCGTAAAGCGCGTCTCGATCTCCGTGCTGCTCGACCAGGCAGTTCGTTTTGAAAACGGCAGGAGGATTATCGAGCCGCCGCCGCCGGACAAGCTCAAGATTGTCAAGGACCTGGTGGCCGGAATCGGCGGCGTGCAGCCCGAACGGGGAGACCAGGTCATCGTAGAGAGTTTTCCGTTTGAAGCCACTTTAAATGTTGAGGCGCCGGCGGCGCAGACCGCGCAGCGCCCTTCCCCGGGTTCTGCGCCCTGGGGTCCGCCGTGGCTCCAGCGATTGATGGGGGATAAAAACTTTCCGATCCTGGCCGGCATCGGCGCCGCGGCAGTTCTGTGCCTGTTCGGCGGTTTGGCCTTCGTTCTGCGGTCGCGCCGCCGCGCGCATGCGGTCCATATCGCCAAGGAGCTCCCAGGCGCCGACGGCGCGCCGAAGGCGCTGGAGTCCGCCTCCGACGAAGTCGAGCGGCAAATCAAGGCTCAATTCGCCGAGCAGGCCGCATTAAAACAGAAACAGACCCAGGAGGCGCTCAACAATCTGAAATTGCCGCCTGTCAAGACAAAAAAGGCCGAGGTGCTGCTGCAGCACATCGGAGAGGAGGCCAGGAAAGATCCGGCTGCGATGGCGCAGGTGGTCCGTTCCTGGTTGAACGCCTCTGATATTCAATCTTGATAGTCCGGACCGGCCCCTGTCCGGGCTCCGGAAGGCTGCCATTCTCCTCATCATGGTCGGCGAGGAGATCAGCGCGGAGATCCTGAAACAGCTTGACCCGGACGAGGTCGAGGAACTCGGCCGCGAAGTCGCGCGCATTTCCGTTATCGCCGCCGAACAGTCGGAGGCTGTGCTCGAGGAGTTCTATGAGAAGGCCGTCGCCCGCGATTATGTGGTCAAGGGCGGAATCGAGTACGCCCGCAAGATCCTGATCAACGCATTCGGCCCCGAGCAGGCGAAAAAGATGCTCGACCGGCTGATGAAGAGTCTCGGCGCGGACGGGGCCAATTTCGATGCGCTCCAGAAAGCCGATCCGCAACAGCTCGCAAAGTTCATCCATAGCGAGCATCCGCAAACCATCGCGCTGGTTCTTTCGCACCTCAATTCTTCGCAAGCCGCCGGGCTGCTGTTCTCGCTGCCCCCGGAGCTGCGCGCCGATGTTGCGCTCCGCATGGCCAGCCTGGACCAGATTTCGCCGGAAATCATTTCGAAAATCGCCGCGGTCATCGGCTCCAAACTGAAAGCGCTGGGCGAGATCAGCCGGGAAGCGTACGGCGGCGTGCGCGCGGTCGCGGAGATGTTCAACCGTCTGGATTCAAACACCAGCAAGGAAATCCTGGATGTGATGGAGCACACGGACCCCGCCGTGGTGGAGACCATCCGCCACCTGATGTTCGTGTTCGAAGACTTGCTCCTGCTTGATCAGAACGCGATCAAAGAATTGCTGGCGAAGGTGGATCGCAAGATCCTGACCATCGCGCTGAAGGGCACGAGCGATCAGCTCAAGAATCACATCCTGGGCGCGATGTCGCAGCGCGGCGCGGAGATGCTGCGCGAGGATATGGAGGCGCTCGGTCCGGTGAAAATCAAAGAGGTGGAAGCGGCCCAGCAGCAGATTATCGCGGTTGTGCGCCAGCTTGAGGCGGAAGGGGTCGTGAATCTCAAGGGCACGGCGGGAGAGCAATATGTCGTGTAAGCTGATTCCGGCCGACAAGGCCGGCGTCGCGCGGCCCGTCGTCTGGCGCACGCCGCCGGGCTGGGAAACGACGCATCCGGATCAAACCGGCGGACAGCCCCAGACCGCCGCCAGCGAGCCGGACGCCAGCGCGATGGCGGCCCGCATTGAGCAGATCGAGCGGGAAGCCGAGCAGCGCGCGCGCCAGGCGTATCAGCAGGGCTTCGCCGCCGGAGAGCAGTCCGGGGCGCAGAAAGCGGCTGCGCGAATCGAGCCTGTGTACCACAAGCTGGCGGCCACCGTTGAAGAACTCGCGGCGCTGCGGCGCCGGGTGCGGATCGAAGCCGAGGAGGACGCCGTGCGGCTCGCAGTCGCCGTGGCTCGCCGCATCCTGCATCGCGAACTGGCCGTCGATCCGGACGCACTGCTCGGGATTGTGAAAGCGGCTTTTGAGCGCATCGACGCCCGCGAAGTTCATCGCGTGCGCGTTCATCCGGAGGATGCAGCCCTGATCGAGCGTCATCTCGTCAAGCCCGGTTCGCCCGCGCGCATGCAGGTCGTCGCCGACGCGTCGCTCGAGCGCGGGAGCGCCATCTTTGAGACCTCGCGCGGGAACGTCGATGCGTCGATCTCGGCCCAGCTCGGTGAAATTGAGCGCGGCTTTGTCGATCTGGTGCGGCGGAGCGGCTGATGAACCTGGCGGCATACCTGGCAGCCCTCGAAACGATGTCCACCGTGCAATGGACTGGCGCGGTGACGCAGCTCATCGGACTGCTCATCGAGTCCGAAGGGCCCGCAGCCGCGATCGGCGATTTCTGTGAAGTCGTCGCCTCGAGCGGCCGGCGCATTCGCACCCAGGTGATCGGGTTTCGCAACGGCCGGGTGCTGTCCATGCCGCTCGAAGAGACCGACGGGCTCCAGCTGGGCGACGCCGTCATCGCCCGCAAGGAAGATGCGAGGGTGGACGTCGGCGCCCATCTGCTGGGCCGCGTGCTCGACGGCTTCGGCAAGCCGATTGACGGCAAGCCCGCCCCGGCTGCCGAGAACTCTTACGAGCTGTTCTCCCCTCCGCCCGGTCCGCTCGAGCGCGAGCATATCGAACAGCGTCTGGTCACCGGCATCCGCGTGATCGACAGCCTGCTGCCCATCGGCAAAGGGCAGCGCGTGGGAATCTTTGGGGGCAGCGGCGTCGGCAAGAGCACGCTCCTCGGCGCCATGGCCCGTCAAAATTCGGCCGACGTCAGCGTCATCGCCCTTATCGGCGAGCGCAACCGCGAAGTGCGGGACTTTCTTGAACACGAGCTGAGCGCGGAGGGTCTGCGGCGCAGCGTGGTCATCGTGGCCACCTCAGACCGTCCCGCCCCGCTGCGCATCCGGGCGGCCTTTGTGGCGCTGGCCGTCTCGGAGTATTTCCGCGATCAGGGCGCCGACGTGCTTCTCGTGATGGATTCGGTCACGCGCCTGGCGATGGCGCAGCGCGAGATCGGACTCGCCGCCGGCGAGCCGCCCAGCCAGAAGGGCTACACGCCGTCCGTCTTTAATCTCCTGCCGCGAATCTGTGAACGCGCCGGACGCTTCAAAAAAGGCTCCATCACCGGCTTTTTCACGGTGCTGGTGGAAGGCGACGATTTCAACGAGCCGATCTGCGACGCGGTCCGGTCGATTCTCGACGGGCACATCATCCTGTCGCGCGAGTTGGGGGCGGCGGGACACTATCCGGCGGTGGATGTCCTCAACTCGGTCAGCCGGCTGGCGTCGCGCATCTCCACGCCGGAGCAGAAGGCCGCCGCGCAGAAGCTGCGCGCCGCGCTCGCCGAGTACCGGCGCTCCGAAGACCTGATCAACCTCGGCGCGTACGCAGCCGGCGCCAATCCACGGCTCGACGCAGCGATTCAGGCCCGCCCGCAGCTGCTCGATTTCTTGCGGCAGGACGCTCATGCCTCCTCGACCCTGGAGGAAACGCTGGCGCAGATGCAGGAGATCGCCGCCAGGCTATGAAGCGGTTCGATTTCCCCCTAGAGCGCGTGCGCGAATGGCGCGAGAAGCAGGCGGCCGCGGAGGAGGCGAAGCTCGAGCGTCTGTTGGGGGAGCTGAGCGCGATTGAGGCCGCCAGCGCCGAACTCGAACGCGAACGGGAGCGCAATGAGCAGATGATTGTGCGCGCCGAGGGCGTCACCGCGCTCGACCTGCGAGCGCTCGACGGATTCCGCCGCTATGTCAAGGCCGAGCGGGCGCGCATCGAAAATTTGCGCGCCGACTGTCAGAAGCGGGTTGCGGCGCAGCGCGCTGCAATTCTGGAGGCTCGCCGCCGGTTCCAATTGCTGGAGCGCCTGAAGCAACGGCGCCTGTACGCCTGGACCGCGGATCTGAATCGCGAGCTCGAGGCCAACGCCGCGGAGGCGTACCTGGCGCGGTGGAACGCGGAGCACTCGGCTAGCGATACGCCGGAATCCCGGTCACCCGCTCGCCGATCACCAGCGCGTGAATGTGGTCCGTCCCCTCATACGTCTTGACCGTCTCCAGGTTGCACATGTGACGCATCACCGGATACTCGTCGGTGATGCCGTTTGCGCCCAGCAGATCCCGGCTGAGACGCGCGCATTCGAGGGCGATCGCCACATTGTTGCGCTTCAGCATGGAGATATGCGCCGGTTCCAGCCGCCCCTGATCCTTCAGCCGGCCCGCGTGCAGCGCCAGCAACTGGGCCTTCGTGATCTCGGTAATCATCCACGCCAGCTTCTCCTGGACAAGCTGGTGCGACGCGATCGGCCGGTCATCGAACTGTTTGCGGACAATGGAATAGCTGCGCGCCGCCTCATAACAGTCCATCGCCGCGCCCAGGACGCCCCATCCGATCCCGTATCGCGCCTGCGAGAGGCAGCTCAGCGGCGCTTTCAGCCCCTTAGCCGATTCAAGTTGGGCGCCTGCCGGCACGCGGCAGTCCGAGAACGACAGACTGGATGTAACGGAGGCGCGCATTGACATCTTGCCGTGTATGTCCGACGTTGAAAAGCCGGGCGCGCCTTTCTCAACCAGGAACCCTCGTATCCCCTCCTCGGTTCGCGCCCACACCACCGCGACATCGGCAAGCGATCCATTCGTGATCCACGTCTTCTCCCCGTTGATCACCCACTCCGATCCGTCCCGGCGCGCCGTCGTCTTCATGCCCGCGGGATTCGAGCCGAACCCCGGCTCGGTGAGAGCGAAGCATCCGATTGCTTCTCCCGCTTGCAGTTTGGGAAGCCAGCGCTCCTTCTGCTCGCCGGAGCCGTAGGTCAGAATGGGATACATCACCAGCGCTCCCTGCACCGATACGAAGCTGCGCACGCCGGAATCGCCGCGCTCGAGCTCCTGCATGATCAGCCCGTATTCCACATTGCTCATTCCGGCGCATCCATACCCTTCAAGATTTGCTCCGAGGAAGCCAAGCCGCGCGATTTCGGGGACCAGTTCTTTGGGAAAGCGCCCGTCGCGGAAGCAGTCGCGGGCGATTGGCGCAACCTGCTCGTCCACAAACTGCCGCGCCGTCCGGCGCACGAGCAATTCTTGCTCGCTCAACAGCGAGTCGATGAGGAAGTAATCCACGCCGGGAAATTTGGACATGCTCCAAAGGTTGAGCCTGGGAAGGAAGACCGCAGACCGGCTTCCACGCTCGGTCTGGGTTCGTCCTTGCCGCGGCGGTCTTTACCGCGCCACGCGCACCAGCGTCACCCCATGCGGCTGGACTTCGGCCGAGAAATTTTCAAACGCGCCCATGTCCTCATGCGCCCACAGGTCGCGGACCTTGCGCCGGCCCGACAGCTTGAGGTCGCTCCATCTGACTGTGATTCTGACCGGGGACTCGCCGCGATTAAACAGCCCCACCGCCCAGTCGCCGCCGGCCAGAGGCTTGGCCCAAACCTCGGCCTCGCCCTCTTTCGAAATGCGATAGCCCTGATGCCCCGCCTTGTCCTGATCAATTGCGATCACTTCGCGATTACACAGAATTTCGCGGGTTTCCGCTGTCATAGTTCGAATGTCATTGCCCGCCAGCAACGGCGCGGCCAGGATCGCCCACAGGCTCATATGGGTGCGGTACTCGGCGGCGCTCATTCCGCCGTTGCCGACCTCGAGCATGTCCGGATCATTCCAGTGGCCCGGTCCCGCGTACTTCTCCAGCCCGAGCTGCCGGTTGAAACCGATATCGGACATACTACGCCAGTTGTCGCTGATGTCGCCGGTGGTGCGCCAGAGATTGCCGCCGACCCGGGGACCCCAGGTCTCCACATGCTCCAATCCGTACTGGCACAGGCTGTAAACGATCGGCCGCCCGGCCGCGCGCAGCGCGTCGCCCATGCGCTGGTAGACCGCCTGCATATCGGAGGGTTTGTACACTTCGGAAGCGCTGCACCAGTCATACTTCAAGTAATCAATGCCCCACGTCGCCCAAGTTCGGGCGTCGATCTCTTCGTGATTGTAGCTGCCTTCATAATTGGCGCAGGTCCGCGGCCCCGGGGAAGAGTAGATGCCGAGTTTCAGACCCTTGCGGTGCACGTAGTCCGCCAGGGCCTTCATGTCCGGGAATTTTTTGTTCGGCTGGAGCACGCCCTTCGAGTCGCGCTCGCCCTGCCATGTGTCGTCGATGTTCACGTAGAGATAGCCGGCGTCCTTCATGCCGCTGGCGACCATGGCATCGGCGATCTCACGAACGGTCTTGTCATCAATGCGGCGGTTGAAATGGTTCCAGCTGTTCCAGCCCATGGGGGGCGTGCGCGCGAGGCCGTTATCGGGCACATCGTGCAGCGCCGGGATCGTCGCTTTCGGAAGATTCGCGAACGGGTGGATGGGGGCGCCGTCGGTGGAGATCCGCCTGGCCACCACATCGCGAGGGGCGGCGGCGCGTCCGAAACCCGGCAGGGAGACGGTGAGCTGGTCGCCCCGCAGCCGGGCGTGATATTCGATGCGCCGCTCCTGCTGTCCGAAGCGGACCACGACCGTCCACACGGCCTCGTCGCCTGTTATCTTGCCCTCGCTGATGTTCTGCATGCGCCAGCCATTCAGCACGGCGCCGCTAAGCCGGTCGCCGGACTGCGTGAGGAAAAAGGTCGTTTCGCGTTTATCGCCGTTCGGAGTTGTGATTTCGGCAACCCATCGCCCGGTGAAGGATGACTGCGCCAGAAGAACGAACGCAAACGCCGCGGCGGCGCCGGCCGTGAAAGCTGGCTTAAGCATCTTCATAGGTGTCGCTAAACAGCATCGTACTCCCTCCTGAAGCGCTGGCGCGCCCCGGATGGTTCCGCGCGACGCAGAACCTGGGATCGATGCGGGCGGCCAGATCGCAAAAGCATGGGATGCGCGCGCTCGATCCGGGGCCTGCTGCGCGGCTCAACCTCGCGCATCAGCCCTGAATTGCTACAATTCTAGCTTCAATGGCATTGCGGGTCTCGCTGTTTGTAACCTGCATCGTGGACCAACTGTTCCCGAATGTGGGCATGGCGATGGTTGAGGTTCTGGAACGGGCAGGTTGCGAAGTCGAATTTTTTGAAGCGCAGACCTGCTGCGGGCAGCCGGCCTTCAACAGCGGTTATCGCGATGAAGCCCGGGCCGTGGCGGAACATTTTCTGGACGTGTTCGACGGCGCCGAATACATCGTCGTTCCGTCAGGATCCTGCGCCTCGATGGCGTCGCATCACTATCGCGAGCTCTTCCGCGAGGACCGGCAACGGCTGCGGCAGGCGGAACGCATCGCGCCGCGCATTTTTGAGTTCTCGAAGTTTCTCGTGGAGGTCGCCCGGGTAGAAGACGTTGGCGCGCGGTTTGAGCACGTCATCACCTATCACGACAGCTGCCACGCGCTCCGGGAATTGAAAATAAAAGACGCGCCCAGGAGATTGCTGGCCCAGGTACGCGGCCTGGAACTCAGAGAGATGGACGCGGCGGAAGAATGCTGCGGGTTCGGCGGCACATTTTCTGTAAAATTCCCGGGCGTTTCCGGCGGTATGGCGCGCGCCAAAATCGACAGCATCGTGCGCACCGGCGCCGATACGGTCGTATCCATTGATTCAAGCTGCCTGATGCAACTGCGAGGCGCCCTGTCCCGGGCAGGGCTCCCGGTCCGGACGCTGCACCTGGCGGAGGTCCTGGCCAGCCGCTAGACGCGCCACAAACCATTGATGCAGGAACTGCCGCCTATTCTCGATCAGACGCTGGCTGATGCCAACCTCCAGCAGGCCATCTACACGGCGACCGGCCGTCTCATCGCCAAGCGCAAGAATTCCATTGGCGGCGATCTGTTTCCCGAATACCAGGAGTATCGGACTCGAGCCAACCGCCTGAAACAGCACGTCATCGAAAATCTGGATTACTACCTGGAGCAAGTCGAGTCGGCGGTCCGCGCCAACGGCGGCCAGGTTGTCTTTTGCCGCGACGGCGACGAGGCCGGGGACTTCATACTGAACCTGGCCAAGAAGCGCGGCGCGCGGCTCATCGTAAAGTCCAAGTCGATGACGTCGGAAGAGATCGACTTGAACGAACGCCTGGCCCATCACGGGCTCGAGGCGGTAGAGACCGATCTTGGGGAATATATCATCCAGCTCGCGCATGAGCGGCCGTATCACATCGTCGCTCCGGCGCTGCACAAGACGCGATATGAGGTCGCCGACCTGTTTGCGCAGAAACTCGGGGTGGAGCGCGAAACCGTTGTCGAAAAGCAGACGCTGATCGCGCGGGCCACGCTGCGTGAGAAATTTCTGGCCGCCGATATCGGCATCACGGGCGCAAATTTCGTGATCGCAGAGTCCGGGGCGGTGGTGATTGTGGAAAACGAAGGCAATGCGCGCCTCAGCAGCTCCGCGCCCAGGGTCCACATCGCGATCGCCGGTATCGAGAAAATCATTCCCCGCGCGCAGGATCTGGCGGTTTTTCTCAAGCTCCTCGGCCGGAGCGCCACCGGCCAGCCGCTGACAGTGTACACGTCCTTGCTGTCCGGACCCCGGCGCGCCGGGGAAATCGACGGGCCGGATGAATTCTTTCTGCTGCTGCTCGACAACGGGCGCACCAAGCTCCTCGCCGATCGCGATAAGCGCGAATCGCTGTACTGCATCCGCTGCGGCGCATGCCTGAATCACTGCCCGGTGTACCGCAAGATCGGCGGACACAGCTATCCCTGGGTATACTCGGGGCCCATCGGCGCCATCATCACGCCGCAGTTCATGGGCGTGCAGCATGATCCGTGGCTTCCGTTCGCCTCCAGCCTGTGCGGCGCGTGCGCGGAGGTGTGTCCGGTCAAGATTGATATCCCGCGGATTCTGTTGGAGCTGCGCGCGGAGGTGGTCGAGGCCAAATCGCGCGAGCGGCGCAACCGCTGGGAGCTGCTCGCCTTTCGCGCGTGGGCCTGGGCCTCGCGCCGGCCGCGCGTTTACGAGCTTCTGGGCGTGCTGGCGCGCACCATCGCTCCCGATTCGGATGCCGAAGGCGACGCGCCGCGCTGGGTGCGCTCCCTGCCTGGCTTTCTGAACGTGGGTCCATTAAAGGCCTGGACCAGCCAACGGGACCTGCCCCCCGCCCCCTCGCGCAGCTTCAGGGCGATGTGGCGCGAACGACAAGGAACGGGCGTCGCGGCGCGGCGCAGCTTGCGCACAGACGGCAGCTCCGGGGAAGCGGCCCCCTCCGGCGGGGCGGTCGCCCGCGGGCCCTGGGAGAACGGCTAATGTCGCGCGAGGCCATTCTGCACAGAGTCCGGACCGCTCTGGGCCGTTCCGTGGGACAGCCTCCCGCCCCCGCGCCGGAGGCGTACTTGCGCGCGCCAGACATCGATCGGGAACATCGGATCGCATCCTTCCGGCGCAGTCTCGAGCTGTTGGCGGGCAATACGTTTCGCGCCAGCAGTCCCCGCGAGGCCGGCGAGTACATACGAAACCTGATCGCCGGCCGCCGCGCTGTCGCCTCCAACTCGCCGTACCTCATCGAGTGCGGAATCTCGCAGATGGATGGCGTTATTTCCGGCATAACGGATCGCGAAGAGCTTCGCGAGGCCTGCGCTTCGGCGGAGGTGGGCGTTACCAGCGCGGACTACGCGCTGGCGGATACAGGAACGCTGGTCATGCTGTCCAGCGCCGCCGAGGCGCGCATGATTTCCTTGCTGCCGCCCGTACACGCGGCCGTCGTACCCGTGGACCGCCTGTTGACGGGTCTCGACGAATTGTTTTTGATTGCGCCCGATCCGGCGCGGCTCTCCAGTTCAATGGTGTTGATCACGGGACCCAGCCGCACCGCCGACATTGAGCAGATTCTTGTGCGCGGCGTGCACGGTCCCGGCGAGATCCATGTTGTGATCGTGGCTCCGAAACCTGAAACCTGACTGAAATTTGAGGACTCTACATTACAGACAAATGAACAAGCTGGCTCCCGCTTTCATCGCGCTTCTAGTGGCTCTCCCGGTGGTTTCCCGCGCCCAGACGGCGGAATTCTGGGTCGGCGCAGGCTCGTCTTTTCTCAGCAACGGCAACATCGGTTCGACCAGTCCCGCAGGGACCCAGAGCGATGTGCAGTTGACCAACGGTTTTCGCATCAATTTCCGGCTTACGCTGAACACCAAGCGTTTCATGGGTCACGAAGTCGGGTACGCCTACAACCGCACGCACCTGCACATCTTCGGACAGGATTCCGGCGGCATGGCCATTCACCAGGGCTTTTACAACTTCCTTTTGTATGGGATTCCGGAAGGCCGGCGCGTCCGGCCTTTCGCCACCGGCGGAATTCATTTCTCGAATTTTGTTCCCCCTGGCTCATCTGCTCAATATGGAGGCGGCCAGACGAAGTTCGGATTTAATTACGGTTTCGGGGTGAAGGCGCGCGTGACCAATTCGATCGGAGTGCGCCTCGATTACCGCCAGTACAATACCGGCAAGCCGTTTGATCTCCCTCTGGCGAGCGGCCGCCTGCTCCAGAACGAGATTTCAGTCAGCGTCGGGTGGATGTTATTGTAAGGAAGCGCCGAGGCCGGGCCGCGCTTGCGTGCGGCGGCCCGGACGTTCTCGCGGCGGCGCAGTCTGCGCGCCCTTAATGGCTGGCAGCCCGAACGCGATTTCGTTTCGTCGCCCGAGCCCGCCCCGACCGCCAGCGCCGCTCCGATTGACATCCCCCCGTTCGCGATTGTAAGATCGCCTCAACCTTTGTCTGCGGTTCAGCGGATTTCTGTCTGAGTGTTGGGGGACGTATGAAAATCATTGTGAGGCGGATCGCGATTGCATTCGCGGTTGCTGCGTGCGCGCCTGCGGCCCTGCTGGCGCAGGCCGTCTATGGCAATATTGTCGGCACCGTCACGGATTCCACTGGCGCCGGAGTTCCCAAAGCCAAGGTCACCATCTCCGATCTCGGCAAGGGCGTCAGCTTCACCACCACGACCAACGAATCCGGCAATTACAGCCAGACGCACCTGATCGTCGGCACCTATGAAGTCCGCGTCGAAGCGCCGGGATTTCAAACCTACGTGCGGCGCAATGTCGGCGTCGAAGTGGACGCCACGACGCAGGTCGACGTTCAACTGTCGCTCGGCAGCGTGGGTGAAGTGGTGAATGTCACCGCTGAAGCGCCCTTGCTCAAAACCGAGAAGGCCGATGTGTCCGACACCCTGACCACCAAGGCCGTCATGGAATTGCCGGTGCTGGGCCGCGATATGAGCAAGCTCTACTTCCTGGTCCCGGGCGTTCAAGCCAGCGGGACCACGGCGGCGAGTGAACAGCCGCACGATATTTACCGTCCCAACATCGGCGGCCAATACTGGGGCGGGATCGCTTTCCAGCTGGACGGCACCGACAACCGTGAGTCGGTGCTAGGCGAGCCGGTCATCACGCCCAACCTGGATTCCGTGTCAGAGCTGAAGATTACGACTACGGCCTACGACGCCGAGTTCGGACAGGCCAGCCAGGCTATCATCGCCGCCACCACGAAATCCGGCACGAATGAGTGGCACGGCAGCGCATTCGAATTCCGCCGCGACCAGCATGGAGCGGCGCGCGATCCGTTCGCGCAATCTCAACCGATTCCCGGCTCCGGCGGCAAACTCGTTCCCCCGACGCTGTGGAACCAGTTCGGCGGCTCGCTCGGCGCGCCGATTCAGAAAGACAAGACCTTTATCTTCGGCGACTACCAGGGCAGCCGGCAAAAGAATGGCGGTTCGCTGCTGACGCGCGTTCCCACCGCCGCTGAACGCGCGGGCGACCTCAGCGATCTGGGCGTCAATATCTACGATCCATGCAATGGAACCGACTGCAACGTGGCGCCTGCCGATCGCAAGCAGTTCGCCGGCAATGTGATCCCGACCGCGCGGCTCTCCAAGCAGGCGCTCGCGCTGCTGCAATTCATTCCGCTGCCGAACATCGCCGGCGTCTCCGGCGCAGCCCCGAATTACGCCGCTTCGGGCGCCGGCATTCTGAACAGCGACGCCTTCAACATCCGCGTGGACCGCTATCAGACCGAACGGATGCACATGTTCGGGCGCTACAGCTTCATGCAGTACAACCAGACCGTTCCGGGCGCGTTCGGCTATGCCGCGGGAGGGCCGAATTTTGCGACCACCGCATTTGCGGGACAAGCGTCTCTGCGCGATCAGAGCATTTCCTACGGCATCGATTACATGATCCGGCCGAACTGGCTGGCCGATTTCCGTTTCGGATTCTTCCGCTACCGCGTGTTCGTGAATCCCAACGGGCTGGGCACATCCCCGGCCAAAGACGCCGGCATACCGGGTCTGAACCTCGATCCTTACTATACCTCCGGGATGCCTGCTTTCCGGCTCAACGGAACCGGAGGATTCGCATTCGGCTATTCGCTGGGCGTCAACGCCTGCAATTGTCCGCTGAACGAACAGGAAAACGAATTCCAATGGGTCGGCAACATGACCCATACGCGCGGCAATCATTCGCTCAAATACGGGGTGGATTTCCGCTATCAGCAGAACCTCCGGGTCCCGAGCGATTCCCACCGCTCCGGCGAGTTGACGTTCGATCCCACCACCACCGTCGGGCCCAACGGGGGCGGCCTTTCGCTCGCGTCCTTCCTTCTCGGCCAGGTGCAGTCGTTCACCCGTTACGTCAGCAACTCCACCGATGCGGCCGAGCGTCAAAACCGCCTGTTCAGCTACATTCAGGACACCTGGCGCATCACTCCCCGGCTGACCATCAACTACGGCCTGCGCTGGGAGATTTACTTCCCGCAGTATGTCAACGGCAAGGACAAGGGCGGATTCCAGAACCTCGATACCGGGGAAGTGATGGTCACTGGCGAAAACGGCGTGAGCCTCAACGGCAACGTCAACACCTCCTACACGCGATTCGCCCCGCGCCTCGGAATCGCCTATCAGGTCAACAAGAATACGGTTGTGCGCACGGGCTACGGGCGATCGTATGACGTGGGCGTGTTCGGCGTCTCCTTCGGCCACAATGTCACGCAGAACCTGCCCGTGCTGGCTAACCAGTCGCTGAATCCGGCGAATCCGTGGCTGTCGGTATTCACGCTGGATCAGGGTCCCAACCCGCTGGATCCCACCACTATTCTCGCGTCGCAACCCAAAGGGCCGAACGGCAATCCGATGCTGCCGAACGGCATCAATCCCAATGTGCTGCCGCTTACGAGCGACCGCACGATGCGATTGCCGACCATCGACGCGTGGAACTTCACCGTGGAGCATCAGTTCACGCCGACCACGGTGCTGTCGATCGCCTATGTCGGCAATCACGGATATCACGTCACCGCCGGCGGCACCAATTACAACATCAATCAGCCGAGCATCGTAGGCTTTGGCGCGCTGAGCACAAATCAGCGCCGGCTCTTCTTTCAGAAGTTCGGCTGGACGCAGTCCATCAAGTATTTCGCCGATGATTCGAGCACCAAGTACAATTCGCTGCAGGTGCGCGGCGAAAAACGCTTTGCCAGCGGACTCCAGTTTCAGGGCAACTTCACCTGGGCGAGCGCGTTCGATTTCGAGAACAGCTACTTCTTCTGGAATCACGACCTCATGTACGGCCGCGAAAGCGGGGTTCGAAGATTCGTCTTCAACTTCAACCACGTTTATGAATTTCCGTTCGGCCGCGGTAAACGATTTCTGCACGACGCATCGCGCCCGTTGGATCTGCTGGCGGGCGGATGGCAGCTTTCGGGCATCTGGCTCTGGGAGTCCGGCCTGCCGTTCACGCCAGGATACGTCAACTGCGGCAAGGATATAGACACAGGCCCCTGCCGCGCCAACCTGGTGGGCGACGCCAGCGTATCGGATCCGAGCGCAAAAGGCTGGTATGCGATCGCCACGCCGGGCGCGAGCGGACCGGGCTGCATCGCCACGTCGACGCCGACATCGGAGCTGAACGCCAACGGCTGCACGCGAGGTCCATGGAGCCGCCCGGCGCCCGGCACGTTTGGCAATGTCGCGCGAAACTCCTTCTTCGGACCGCACTTGTTCAATGCGGACGCCTCGCTGACCAAGGGCTTCCATATCACCGAGGCAGTCAACGCGCAGTTCCGGGCGGAGCTGTTCAATGTATTCAATCACGTCAATCTGGGACAGCCCAACGCGACCGTCGACTCTCCGACCGCCGGACAGATCTTCTCGATCGCGGCGCTCTCGTCCATGCGAAAGTGGCAGTTCGGATTGCGGGTAAACTTCTAGCCCGCGAGGGAGAGCGCTTCGCGCGCCCTCTCTCGAGGACGCGCCGCCTTTTTTGAAACTTTCTGCCGCCGCAAGCGTCGCCGGATTTGCGGCATGACTGCAACCGATCTGCGCACGACATCGAGCCGGGGCGGGCCCGTGGCGAAATTGAGAGCGGCGAGCCCGTGCGCGCTGGTGATTTTCGGCGTCACCGGCGACCTCACGCGGCGTCTTCTGTTTCCGGCCCTGTATAATCTCGGGCGCGACAGGCTGCTGCCCGAGGAATTCGCGGTGGTCGGATTCGCGCTGGCCGACAGCAGCGAGCAGCAGTTTCGGGAGAAACTCGAAGAGGATCTGCGGCAGACCATCGGCCGCGAGGCGGATCTCGATCTGGTCCGCTGGCTGGTCTCGAGAGTGCGCCTCATCGCCTCTGATTTCGATTCGGCCGACGGATGGCAGCAGCTCCACCAGGCGCTTGGAGAGAGCGACCGCGATTTTCACACCGGCGGCAACTACTTGTTCTATCTGGCGACGGCCCCCGAGTTTTTTCTTTCCCTGGTGCGGCGCCTGACGCAGGAAGGTTTGCTTGAGGAGAGCGAAGGGCGCTGGCGGCGCGTCATCATCGAGAAGCCATTCGGGCATGACCTCCAGTCCGCCCGTGAGCTGAACCGCCAGTTGCTCGCGCTGGTGCGCGACAGCCAGATCTATCGTATCGATCATTATCTCGGCAAAGAGACAGTTCAGAACATCCTGGTGTTCCGTTTCGCCAACGGCATCTTTGAGCCGATCTGGAACCGCCGCTACATTGATCACGTTCAGATCACGGTGGCCGAGGTGGTCGGGGTGGAACGGCGCGGCCGCTATTACGATCAGACCGGCGCGCTGCGCGACATGATCCCGAACCACTTGGTGCAGCTGCTGGCGCTTACCGCCATGGAGCCGCCCAGCTCCTTCTCCGCCGCCGCGCTTCAGAATGAACAGGTGAAGGTGCTGGAGGCGGTGCCGCCCATCGATCCGGACGAGTGCGCCAACTGCGTTGTACGCGGCCAGTACACGCGCGGCAGCATCGGCGAGATTTCGGTTGCGGGCTACCGCGAAGAGCCGTTCGTGGACCCGAACTCGCGCACGGAGACCTTCGTCGCGCTCAAGATCGCGGTCGACAACTGGCGCTGGGCGGGGGTCCCGTTCTACCTCCGCACGGGCAAGCGCTTGCGGCGCCGCTACACCGAAATCGCCATCCAGTTCCGCAACCCCCCGCTGGCGCTGTTCCGTCGAAGCGGCGCGTCGCTACCGCAGCCGAACCAGCTCATCATCGCCATTCAGCCGCAGGAGAGTATCTGTCTGGAATTTGAAGGCAAGGTCCCCGGCCCGATCATCGAGACGCGGGCGGTCGACATGACATTCGATTATCGCGATTATTTCGGCGTCGCGAATCGCACCGGATATGAAACGCTGTTGTATGACGCCATGATCGGCGATTCCAGTCTGTTCAAGCGCGCAGATATGATTGAGGGCGGCTGGGCGATTATCCAGCCCATCCTGGACTCCTGGGCCGCGGGACGGGGCGGCGAGTTGCACGAGTATCCCGCCGGCTCGGACGGCCCCGTGGCGGCGGATGAACTGATGCAGCGCGATCGCCGGCGCTGGCGGCCGCTATAAAGAGGAAAAGGAGCGCACCCATGAGCATCAGCCCCTTGGCGGGCAAACCTGCGGAATCGTCGACGCTGGTGGACATCCCCAGGCTGATCACTGCATATTTTGTCGACCGGCCCGATCCGAAAATCCGCGAGCAGCGGGTCAGCTTCGGAACCTCCGGCCATCGCGGATCGTCGCTGGCGCGCGCCTTCAACGAATGGCACATCCTCGCGATCACGCAGGCCATCTGTTCGTACCGGCGGCGCGCCGGCATCGACGGCCCGTTGTTCATCGGCTTTGACACGCATCCGCTGTCCCACCCGGCGTTTGCCAGCGCGATGGAGGTGCTTGCCGCAAACGGGGTCGAAACCATGATCCCCAAGGACAACGACTACACGCCGACCCCGGCGATCTCCCGCGCCATCCTCGAATACAACCGCAATCGCAAGTCGGCCCTGGCGGACGGCATCGTCATCACGCCTTCCCACAATCCGCCGGAGGACGGCGGCTTCAAGTATAATCCGCCGCACGGCGGACCAGCGGGGTCGGACGTCACCCGCGCCATAGAGGATGAAGCGAACCGGCTGCTTGAAGCCGGCGCCGGCGGGATTCGCCGGACGCCCTTCGAACGGGCGCTCCGCGCGGATACCTCGCATCCGTATGATTACGTCGATTCCTATGTGCGCGATCTCGCCAACGCGCTGGATATGGAGGCGATCCGCAGCGCAGGCGTCAAGCTCGGCGTCGATCCGCTGGGCGGCGCCAGCGTGCACTATTGGGAACCGGTCGCCGATCGCTACGGACTCAACCTATCGGTCGTAAATCAGGGCGTCGATCCCACGTTCCGGTTCATGACCCTGGACTGGGACGGCAAGATCCGGATGGACCCCTCGTCGCCGTACGCCATGCGCGGGCTGATCGGGCTCAAGGACCAGTTCGATGTAGCCTTTGCCTGCGATACGGACGCGGACCGCCACGGGATTGTCACGCGCAGCGCCGGACTGATGCAGCCCAATCATTTTCTCGCCGTGGCGGTCCACTACCTGTTTTCGCACCGGCCGCAATGGAGCCGATCCGCGGCAGTCGGAAAGACCGTCGTGAGCAGCAGCATGATCGACCGGGTCGCGGCGGATCTCGGGCGCAAGCTGTACGAAGTTCCGGTCGGCTTCAAGTTCTTCGTCGAGGGGCTGGCCGCGGGCTGGCTCGGCTTTGGCGGGGAGGAGAGCGCGGGCGCCTCCTTTCTGCGGCGCGATGGCGCAGTCTGGACCACAGACAAGGATGGTCTGCTGGCGTGCCTTCTCGCCGCCGAGATCACGGCGCGGATGGGCCGCGATCCGGGCCAGCTCTATTCTGAGCTGGCCAGCCGCTTCGGCAACCCCGTCTACCAGCGCACTGACGCGCCGGCGACTCCGGAGCAGAAATCCATTTTGGCGCGACTGTCGCCCGAGAGCATTCAATCCGGAGAACTGGCGGGCGAACCGATTCGCAGAGTCCTGACTCACGCGCCGGGCGATGGCAATCCGATCGGCGGCGTCAAGGTGGAGGCGGATAACGGCTGGTTCGCCGCGCGTCCGTCCGGAACCGAAGACGTGTACAAAATCTACGCCGAGAGCTTCAAAGGAGAGGCGCACCTGCGCCGAATCCAACACGAGGCGCAGAGGATTGTCGCGCAAGCTCTGAGCGCCGCAGCAGCGTGATCAGAGCCGGATCATCATCTTGCCGACGCCGTCGGCATACGCCGCAAAGATGGCAAACGCTTCGCCGATCTTCTCAAGCGGGCGCGTGTGCGTGATCATGGGGGCGAAGCGCTCCCGATGCTGGCGCAGCAGCTCCAGGGCGGCCTGCGATTCCCGATTGGAGCGCCTGACGTTATATAACGTGAGTTCCTTGCGGCGCATGACATGGAACTCAAGCGTGAGCGTGCGCTCGGACGGGATGCCGGTCATCACCACGCGCCCTCCGTTGCGTGTGGCGCGGATCGCGTGGTCGATCGTGCCGTCCTTGGCGGCGCAATCGATGGAGACATCGACGCCGCGCTGTCCCGTCTCGCTGAGGATGGTCGCCGAAGCATCGACCGCGGCAGGATCGAGCGCCGCGTCCGCTCCGACGCGGAGCGCCAGCTCGCGCCGGTGGGCGACCGGTTCGACGCACCAGATGCGTCCGGCGCCGCTCAGACGCAGCGTGGCCACGGTCATCAGCCCGATCGGACCCGCGCCGAAAACCGCAGCCGTCTCGGCGGGGCGCAGCGCGGCGAACTGCATCGAGTGCAGCACCACCGAAAGCGGCTCCACCAGCGCGCCTTCTTCCACGCTGATCGCAGGCGGAAGCGGCAGCAGATTCGCGGCTGGCAGTACGACATAATCGCGCAGAAATCCCGGCTCCTCGGGCATGCTCATGAACCGGATATTGGAACAGATGTTGTGCCGCCCGGCCAGGCAGAACTCGCAGTGGTAGCAGTATAAGGCCGGTTCCAACGCCACGCGATCGCCCGCAGACCAGCCGGTCACGCCCGGTCCAGGTTTGTCCAGCACGCCCGCGGGTTCGTGACCGAGCACCATGGGGTACACGCACTCCGTATCTCCGATGGCGCCCTCGGAATAGTAGTGCAGATCGGATCCGCACAAGCCGACGGCGGCCACGCGCACCCGGACTTGGCCCGGACCCGGCTCCGCCGGATCCGTCTCGTAGAGACGGAAACGGCCAACGCCGGTGAGTTCAGCAACACGCATCGAAAGGAGGCCGCCTGGCGAATTACTTCTTGAACAGGTTATCGAAAGCCGCTCGCGCGTCGCCGGGGGTTCTCGGCTCCTGGATGCGGGGCGCCACGCCGTTCATGGGCGTGGCGGCGCTCGCCTCGCGCGCGACGGTTACGCGCGGCTTGAACAGTTCGCACTCATTGGCCTGATCCTTGACAGCAATTCGAACCGGAACCGGCTTGAGGCACTGGAACCGCGTAGAGGGTTCGAAGTGCGCGCACTGCTTGCAGCAATGCAACGCCGCTCCGCACTTCGGACAATTCCCGCGAAAATCCACATCCGACGGCAGCGTCGTCGAGCAATTGAAGCAGCGCGACGCGGTCACCGCCTGAACCAGCCTGGGCAGGCGCGGTCCGGTCACGTCGATCGGCAGTTTGGGGCCCTGCTGGCGCGGGCGCTCGGAGCGCGAACCATTTCTGTATTCGCGGTCTGAGTCCATATATCCGCGCTGGCGATACTTGCGATCTTCTTCCATGACCGCTTAAACTCCTTCGTCTTGCCGCCATGTCGGCCGTCCTGGCCAGAACAAACGCGGCGATAACTCAATCAGTGCAGGATAAACAAGTGGAAGACTCGGAAACGTTTCGGGCTGGATTCCGGAGCGTGATGGCGCGTGCGCAAACTATCCTACTACGGAACCTCGCCAGTGCGTTTCACTGGCACGCGGCGGATCAGACTCCGCTCTGCGTTCTACCATCTATTTACCACGGATCACTATCGGTTTCCACCGAAATCTTCTGTTACTCCCCGCAGCGGCAGCGTTCCGTCCGGGCAAGCCGCTTCGGGCCCCGGTTTCCCAGCCGCGGCCAGGGAAATTCAGCGGCTGTCTGACCCCCATTTCAGCAAGGAGTTGCAAGCTCGCGTCAGGGGATCGTCGTAGTGGTTCGGGCTGATGCGTACCGAGTACCCCAACCGGCCGGTCTGGTACGGAATGAACTCTCGGGCGAACACCACGACGTCGCCATTCTTTTCCACCGGGGGCAAGGTCATCACCTGCGTTTCTTCCAGCTCGCCGTTCGCCCCGACGCGGCCAAGCACAGCTTCAACACGCACGTCCTCCGGCTTAAGGCCGGCCAGGCTGACGGCGGCCCGTAACGGAATCGCTGTGCCGCTGACGACGGAATTGTCCGGTCCCGGCCCGATCTCCACGAAGCGGATATTGGACCAGACCTTTTGGACTTCCTGCTGCCATTGTTCGCGCTCGCGAGCAGCCGCGAAGTCGTTGGCCTGAATTTCCGCGAAGGCGCCGTGAGCAGGCTCATAGAGCTGGCTCCAGTACTCACTCACCATACGCTGGCAGTTGAAATGCGGACTGACATACATCAAACATTGCTTGACGCGCCGCATCCACTCCTCGGGTACATCCTCTTCGCGGCCCTGGTAGTACATGGGCACAATCTCGTTTTCGAGAATGGAATAAATGGCGCGGGCGTGGATCTCGTCCTGATCCTCAGAGTACGGCTCGCGATCGCCGATCGCCCAGCCTCCCGAATGCTCGTACGCCTCGTCCCACCAGCCGTCGAGAATACTCAAGCTTAGAACGCCATTGATGCCAGCCTTCATGCCGCTGGTGCCGCAGGCCTCCTCTCCGCGACGGGGATTGTTGAGCCACAGGTCAACGCCCTGCACCATTTCGCGTCCGACAATGAGGCTATAGTCTTCGACAAAGAGAATGTGATTGGCCAGCTCCGGATCGCGCGAGAGCTGCACGATCTCGCGGATGAGCATTTTGCCGGGGTGGTCCTTGGGGTGCGCCTTGCCGGCGATGACGATCTGGACCGGCATTTTGGGGTTGGTGAGAATTCTCTTCAGCCGTTCCTTGTCGCGGAACAGCAGAGTGGCGCGCTTGTAGGTCGCAAAGCGCCGCGCGAATCCTATCGTAAACGTATCGGGCTCCAGCACATCCTGCAAACGCCGTATTTCGGCGGCGGGCGCTTTGCGGTTGATGGCCGCGCTGACGGCCCGTTCGCGCACGAATGAAATCAATCTGCGCTTGCGACGCTTGTGCGCCTCCCAGAGTTCCTGATCGGGGATGTCGCGAACCTGCTCCCAGATTTTGGGATCGGGGTGGGATTCCCGCCAGTCGGGCTGGAGATACTGATCGTACAGCTCTGCGAAATCGGCGCTGATCCAGGTGGGCAGATGCACGCCGTTGGTGATGGAGGTGATGGGAACCTCCCACACCGGCAGGTTGGGCCACAGTTCCTGCCACATCTCCTGCGAGACGCGGCGATGCAGACGGCTGACGGCATTGCGGAACGACGATGTTTTGATGGCCAGAATCGCCATCGAGAACCGCTCCTGCTGGTCGTAGGGATTGCTGCGCCCGATGGCGAGCAACTGCTCGAAGCCGACGCCGACCTCGCGGCAGAAGTCGTTGAAGTACTCGTACATCATTCCGGCATCGAACAGGTCGATCCCGGCCGGAACGGAGGTATGGGTGGTAAATACGTTGTTGGTCCGCGACGCTTCGAGCGCCTGGTTGAAGGTGAGGCCATGCTCGGCAACCAGCACGCGAATTCTTTCGAGCGCGAGGAAGGCCGAGTGGCCTTCGTTCATGTGAAACACGGTCGGTTTCAGGCCGAGCTTCTTGAGTGCGCGCAAGCCGCCGATGCCCAAGACGATTTCCTGACGGATGCGCGTGTGCAGGTCGCCCCCGTAGAGCTGGTCGGTGATGTCGCGATGCTCGGGCCGTTCGTTCTCGGCGATGTTGGTATCAAGCAGGTACAACTTCACGCGTCCGACGTTCACCTGCCAAACTTTGATGTACAGCGGTCCGGCGGGCAGATTCACGGTCACCAGGACATCATGGCCGCTGGCGTCCTGCGCGGGCGTGATGGGAAGCGTGTAGAAGTCGTTAACGGGGTTTCGTTCCTGTTGCCATCCGTCCGGATTCAGCGACTGCTGCAAGTAGCCCTTTTGATACAGAAGACCGACGCCCACCAAGGGGATGGCCGCGTCGCTGCACGCCTTGAGATGGTCGCCCGAAAGAATGCCAAGGCCGCCGGAGTAGATCTGCATGCAGTCGAGCAGACCGTATTCCATCGAGAAGTACGCGATCAGCTCATCGCGAGCGGCGATTTCCGCTGTCCGCTGCATGTAGGCGTCATAGTGCTCGCAGGCGCGGCGGTAGAGAGCCAGATAGCGCGGGTCGGCAGCCGCCTTTTCCAAGGTCTGCTGCGAGACGCGTCCGAGCATGAGCACTGGGTTGTGATTGCACGCCTTCCACAGGGCTGGATCGAGCCGGCGAAACAGCGATCGTTCCGTGTGCTCCCAGCTCCAGAACAGGTTATAGGCGAGCTCAGAGAGACGGGAAAGGGCCGGCGGCAACGCCGGACGCACCAGAAACTCTTTCAGCGGTTGTATTTGAAACGGCATCTACTTTCGTTTCTCGTGTCAAAAGCACGCCATCGAACCTCAGGCGGGCGCCGCAGCCTGCTGCACGCGGCTGGAATGCGGCATCGTACGTGGATCCCCAACAATTTCCGTGCAAGCAGGCAGCCGCGCACGGCGGCTCCTCAAACACTGTGAACGCGGTTGGCTATATTCTCTCACGAAAGTACGCCGGAGTGAACACGGTTGCAAACGGCCCGGACACTGTATTTAACCCTACGGTTGCATTCAATTGGACGAAATACAGCTTATCCGGGATTCGAATTCCTTTACGGTAATCCCGGTGAACTGAGAGGGCGCGATTTCTCCGCGAGCCGGGCGGCGGATCGCGAGGCTTTCCCGTCCCCAAAAGCGCGTCTATTCCCCACATCGCCGCTCTCCAGAGTTAGACTGAACAGCATGGAACGAAGGACCTTTATCGTAGCCAGCGGCGCTCTTGCGGCGCGCGCGTTCGGCGCCAATGACCGGATCAACATGGCCGTTATCGGCGTAGGCGGCCGCGGCACGGCCCATCTTGGGATGATCGCCAAGCAGCCGAACGCGAATATTGCCGCGGTCTGCGACGTGAACCAGGCGCAGGTGGAACGCGCCACGGCGCGGGTCGAAAAGCTTCAAAATCACAAGCCGAAAGAGTATTCGGACATGCGGAAGCTCTTCGACGATAAAGATATCGACGCCGTGACCATCGCCACGCCCAATCACTGGCACGCGCTGGCGACGATCTGGGCGGTAGAGGCCGGCAAAGACGTGTACTGCGAGAAGCCGGCCAGCTACAACATCTTCGAGAGCCAGCGCATGACCGCCCATGCGCGCCAGAAAAACCGGATTGTGCAAATCGGCATGCAGAGCCGCAGCACGGAGCACAAGAAGCGCGCGATTCAGTTGCTGCGGGAAGGCGCGATCGGAAAGGTCTACATGGCGCGCGGAATCTGTTTCAAGCGCCGGCCCTCCATCGGACACACGCCGGACGAGCCTGTGCCCGCGGGCGTGAATTGGGACCTGTTCCTCGGCCCCGCGGCGATGACGCCCTACAGCAAGAACCGGCATGTGTATAACTGGCACTGGTTCTGGAACACGGGCAACGGCGATATCGGCAACCAGGGCATTCACGAAATGGACATGGCCCGCTGGGGCCTCGGCGTGGGGCTGCCGAACAGCGTCGTATCCACCGGCGGCAAGTATATCTACCACGACGACCAGGAAACGCCCAATACGCAGATTGCGACTTTCGATTACGGCGACAAGGAAATCGTGTTTGAAGTGCGGGGGCTGCCGACGCCCACCGAAGCCGATATCACCTTCGAGCCGCCGACAGGACGCGCGCTGAGCGGCGGCAACTCGATCGGTAATGAATTTTACGGCGACAAGGGCTACATGAGCGTCGATCACCGCGGCTTCAAGATCTTTCTCGGCGACAAGCACGAGCCGGGCGAAAGCATGCAAGCGGTGGTAGGCCGCGGCGACGATTCCGCCGGCCACATGGCCAATTTCCTGACCGCGGTGCGCAGCCGCAAGGTGGAGGATCTCACGGCGGACGTGGCGGAAGGCGCGACCTCGGCGATTCTGGTCCACATGGCCAATATCAGCTATCGCCTCGGCCGCCGGCTGGCGTTTGACCCGAAGACGGAGAACTTCATCAACGATAACGAGGCCAACAAGATGAAGACGCGCAATCCGTACCGGGCGCCGTATATCGTTTCCTAGGCCCCAGAGCCCCGGTTGCCACCTCCAATTCATGACTTCGCCATACATTCTCACTACTACGGTCGGCTCTTATCCGATGCCCGACTGGCTCGCCGCAAGCCGTACGGAAGAAGCGCGCCTGGATGCGACGCGCGTCGTGTTCGACCTCCAGCGCCAAGCCGGAATCGATTTGCCGACCGACGGCGAGCTGTACCGCTTCGATCCCAACCATCCGGATACGAACGGGATGATCGACTATTTCGTGGGCCGCATGGCCGGGATACGGACGCGGATAGGCCGCTCGGACGCCGACGCCATCCGCGCAATTCCGCATCTGAAATGGCGGGGCAAGCCGGCGGGCGTGGTGGAGGCGGATATCGGGGAGGGGGGGCTGAACCTGCTCGCTGACTGCGAGGCCGCCCGGTCTGTCGCGGGAGGGCGGTTCAAGTTCACGGTGACCAGCCCGTACATGCTGGCCCGTACGGTGCTCGACCGGCGCTACGGCGACTTCGAAGAGCTCACGATGGCGATGGCGCGCGTGCTCGCCGATCAGGTTCGCGGGCTTGCGTGCGACTGCCTGCAAGTGGACGAAGCCAACATTCCCGGCAATCCGAAAGACGGCCCGCTGGCGGCGCGCGCCATCAACACGGTGCTGGACGCGTTTGCGGGCATGCGCGCCGTTCACCTGTGCTTTGGAAACTATGGCGGCCAGGTGATTCAAAGCGGGCACTGGGCGGACATCATCGAATTTCTCAATGCGCTTCATGTGGATCATCTGGTCCTCGAGCTTGCGCACCGGCCGGCCGGGGACCTAGAGGCGTTGCGAGAGGTCGACCCGGGCATTCGGATCGGCGTGGGCGTGGTGGATGTAAAGGTGAACCACGTGGAAACCGCGGATGAGATCGCCGCGCGGATTGAAGCGGCGGAGCGGACCTTGGGCGCGGGGCGGGTGGCATGGATACATCCGGATTGCGGACTGTGGATGCTGAAGCGATCGGTGGCGGACCGAAAGATCGCGGCGCTGGCCAAGGGACGCGATCTCTATCTCGGGCGCGACTCAGGCCGGCGGGCGACCGGCGCAGGGTGAGCGTCGCCGACCTGCGACAGCGCCGCCTCGATGCGCTGCTCGAGGATGCGGTCCGCGCTGAAGTTTTCGCATTTGATATGGCGGGCGGTCGCTTCGTCCAGCGCGCGGCGGGGAATCAGGCCGACGATCTCGGTGCTGGCGACGTCCACGCCGAATCGGGCCGCCTCGCGCTGCACCGCGGAAAACGCCTGTAACACCCCGGTCTGGTCAAAATCGGTGAGATTCATGGACACCTGGGCGACGCCGCGCGACTCCAGGCGAACGCCGATCGCTTTGAGCGCCGGCAATCCTCCGGACGAGGCGCGGATCTTGCGCGCAATAGCGCGGGCGATCTCGACATCGCCGGTGGCGAGGTTGGCGTTGAAGGCGATGAGCAGCTTTCGGGCGCCGATGGCGACCGCTCCGGCGGTGGGATGCAACGACGGACCTCCGATATCGGGCGGATGTTCCTCGAGGTGATTCCGCAGCCAGTGGAAGCCGCGGCGGCGGACATTTTCGAGCCGTCTGCGCTCCGGCCGCAGGGCCGCAGCTTCATAGAAATATACGGGCAGCTGCAGCCGTTCCCACGCCTGCCGGCCGATGTCATGCGCGATCCGGGCGCACTCCTCGAGATCGACGCCGGCAATGGGGACAAACGGCACCACATCGGCGGCGCCGATGCGCGGGTGCACGCCTTCATGGCGCGTCAGATCGATGCGGCGCACAGCCTCCGCAATGGCGCGCAGGGCGCCGGCGTGAACCGCCTCCGGCGGTCCGGCGAAGGTGATCACGCTGCGGTTGTGATCGGGATCGGATTCGCGGGCGAGCAGCGCGACTCCGGGCGTCGCCGCAACTGCGCCGGCGATTGCATCCACGACGCGCGCGTCGCGTCCTTCAGAAAAATTGGGGACGCATTCGATCAGACGCCGCTCCACTGAGCCTCCGCGCTCCGGTAGACAATCTCTCCGCGTTTTATGGTCATGGCCACGAGGTTCAGTCCAAAATGGCAAGCGAGCTCGCGGTAATCGGGGATGTCGAGCACGATGATATCCGCCTGTTTGCCGGCCTCCAGCGATCCGATCCGCCGCGCGAGCGATAAGGCGTGCGCTCCGTTGATGGTGGCGGCCGAGACAGCCTCGGCGGGCGTAAGTCCCATTGTGCGGCATGCCAGGAAGATGATCAGTTGCATATTCAACGCCGGGCATGCAACCCGATCAAAATTGCTCGCCAGGGCGATGGCGGCGCCGGCGTCGATCAGGCTGCGCGCGGGCGCCAGACGCGCGGACGGGCCGGCGTAGAGCGCCGAGGCGGGCGTCAGCGTCGCGATCACGTTGGCGCCGCCCAGCGTTGCAATATCCAGCGCGTCAGCATATTCGAGATGGTCGACGCTGGTCGCGCCAAGCTCCACGGCGAGGCTGGCCGCGGCCGTACGCCCGTGTTCGGAGAGGCTCAGCTTCACGCTCACGCCGAGTCTGCGCGCATTTTCGAGAAAGGCGCGACAGGCCGCTTCATCGAGTCCGCGAGCGTCGCACCGGGCATCGGCGAACCGCGCCAAGCCGCGGCTGTGAGCGAGGGGCAGAAGCCGTTCCGCAAGCCACGTCGCATGTCCCCGTTCGGCGCCGGCGGGCATCGGCGCAAGCAGGGTGGGGACGACATCGACGGGGCTCCGCAGGCCGGAGATGGCGCGAAGGATTTTCATTTCGCCGCTCTCATTGACGCCGTAGCCGGACTTAGCCTCGACGGTCGCCGAGCCGTGCGCAGCAAATGCGCGCAACAGCTTTTCGGCGTCCTCCTTGAGCCGACGCGTGGAGGAATCGCGCACGGCTCTGACGGCCAGGTCCGGATCGGCGCCGTGAACCTGCGGAGGGCCGGAGATCAGGTGTGTGTGGCTGTCGACAAACGCGGGCATGACAACCCGGCCGGCGGCCACGATTTCGCGGGCGTTGCGGGCCAGAGCCAGATTCTCGATGCGGCGCGTCGGTCCGACCTCGCGGATGATCCCGTCGAGGATGAGCAGCGATCCGTCCTCGATGATGCCAAGCTGGTTGAGCGCGGTGCCTCGCCGCGGCCCGCCGGGGCCGCGCAGTGTAATGAGCTGCCGCGCGCTTCGAATCAGCAGCGCGCTCATGCGGCAGGCGCAGCGGCTCGCGGGCCGCACACAGCGCCCCCGCCCTGTCCCCTGTTCGTCATCGGCTGAGGCTACCAGGATTTTACTGTTGTACCGGAAAAATCCGGAATAATTAACGCCGGAACGCAGAGCTGCGTATCTAAACGGCGGAAATCGACGCCCGACCGAAAGCCGTAATGGTTTGGATTTCAGGGCTATACCGTCGCAATTCGTAAGTCCGTTCCAGGCGAAGCTGAAACCGAACCGGCATCGTTCACAAGTTTTGAAAAATTATTTGCCCGTGTTTTTATAATAACTTGCCTGAGCCGACCTACAGGAAAGCCGTATGCCCTCCGATACAGTGAGGGTAGGAGGCAGTTCAACACATGCAGATGCGAGAGAAAACGAAGTCATTACCGGACGATCCCATCATTATCTTCCCGGCCCCGCCAGTCTGGCAGCAATAAATCGTTGCGCGTTCGGGCGCAGCGTTCACTCCATTTCAGCCGATCACAGCATTTACCTTCTGGTAAGCCTTTGATATTATCCTAGGGATACTGGATAGGAGTATCCCTGGGATTTCCCGCCTGCGACGGGCTGTTACGCCAAGCTTCCATAATTTGTGTCGGTTCAGCATAAAAGGGCTCTGCACGGCGCTCGTGTCGGCGCTCTCGCTGGCATCGGTCGGGTCCTCATCGGTGCAAGAGCTGACCTTGCTCAAGCCGGCGCCCGGTCAGTGGGGACCTCCTGAGTTGAAGGAGGTTGCCAGGATGGGTTTCGCCCGCCTGCGCGCGCACCGCATGGAGGAGGCTTCCGCGTTGTTCAACCAAGGCTATGTGGCTGCTGCGCGGCGCGGCGAGAGGGTCGCCGCGGTCCACTTTCTGAGCGCGTACGCCGGCTGCAAAGTCGCCCAATTCCAATACCGGACAGCGCTCGAGGCATATTCCAAGGCGATCCACGAGGCGGTTCAGATCGGTTACTATGCTCAGGCTGCGACAGACGCCTCGAATGCATCCTCAATTTACCTTCAAATGCAGAACGCCGGCGCTGCCGGACAGATGGCCGAACAGGCTCTCGATTTTCAACGGCGGTCCGGAGCCTCGGACCATGAGGCCGCCCTCCTGATTCAGCTGGCTTCGATTCGATCGCTCGAAGGCAGAAAGCGCGAAGCGTTCGATTTATATCTGCGGGGAATCGACAAAGCCTCCCTCAGCGGGGAGTCCTCAGCAGAGGCGTTCGGGTGGCAGAGGCTGGGCACGGATCTCCTCGATGACCGCCAGTTCGAGGCGGCGGAAGAGGCCCTGCTGGAGGCCTTTCGAATCCGGCTGCTGTCACACGATCCCACCCTGGGCACAACGTATTACAAGCTGGCGGAATTGTATTTGGATCGGGGCGATCTCCGTCTTGCCGACACGCTTGTCAACCGGGCGCTGGAGGCGGGTTTTGCCGGAGTGCGGTTGCCGCCGCACAGGGTTCGCTATTTGCGGGGACGCATCCGGTTTGCGGAAGGCGATCTCAAGGGGGCGCTGGAGGATCTTCGCGCCGCAGTCAGCGACGTGGAGCGATGGCGGCGGGAGGTGCTGCCCGCCGACTCGTTTCGCGTGAGCGCCGAGACCATGCTCGCGGAGGTTTATGCCGCCGAGGTCCGGGCGGCAGCTGAATTGTACTTTCGCACCGGGGAGTTCCGCTATCTGGCCGAGTCGTGGGAAGCGAGTGAGGCGAATCGCGCATTCAGCCTGTATGCGCGGATTGCCTCGCGCAGGGAGCGCCTTCCGGCAGAGTACTGGGAGACGCTCGCCTCACTGCAATCGGTTGAGAGCAAATTGATTTCGACGCCCGCCTCGCAAGCGGCGACCATCGCGGAGCTTCGATCCGTCGCCTCAAAACTCGAATTCCGTCTGACCGAACTTGAAATGCAGACGGGTCTGCTGCCCAGCCCTGTATTTTCCACGGAGATTTTTCGCACTCAGATTTCACTTAGCCATTTCCGGAAGGTGATAGGGAATTCGCGTACGCTGGTCAGCTTCTATATGGGCCCGGTGGTCTCCTACCGCTGGGTGGTCTCCGGTTCGCGAGTGACGTTGAAGAGGTTGCCGGGGCGGCAGGTGATTGATGATCTGGTGGATCGATTCCGCGCGGACGTCCGAAACGGGGCGCCCGGATCGGTGTCGGCGGCGGGGCGGGAACTTTATTCGGTCCTCTTCGAGGGCGCGCCGATGAGTCCGCGACGCTGGCTTTTGGCGCTCGATGGCAAGCTCTTTGAAGCGCCGCTGGCGGCGTTGGTAACCGCGGCTGGCGAGGGCGTTCCACGATACCTGATCGAGGACGTAGTGCTTGAGACCACGCCGGGAGCGTGGGCGGTCGGCAACAATCCGGCGGCGGCCTCTTCAGGACGGTTTGTCGCCGTCGGAGATCCCGTCTACAACACCGCCGACAGCCGGCTGGGGGGGCAACCGGATGCGATCACCCGCTCAGCGTGGATATTTCGGGGCGGATCCACGGCGACGCAACTGCCGCGGCTTGTGGGCAGCGCGACCGAAGTCGCAGAATGCGCGCGGGCCTGGGGCGCGGACGATTCCGTACTGCTGACGGGGATCCGGGCGAACTCCCGCGCGCTCCGCCAGGCGCTGGAAAACAATCCCGCCGTGATCCACATTGCCGCGCATTTCCTGCAAGGAGACGACGAGGAACGGACTGTCATTGCCTTGAGCTTGCGGCCCGGCGCCCGCCCGCCGGCGCTGGATGTGCTGACGCCGGCGGATGTGGCGACCTTTCATGTAAACGGTTCGCTTGTTGTGTTGAGCGGGTGCAGCTCGGGAGTGGGCCGGATACAAGCGGGCGCGGGTCTGCTGGGACTGGCCAGGGCATGGCTGTCGGCGGGCGCCCGCGCGGTTGTGAGCAGTTCCTGGCCAGTGCCAGACGACTCCGGCGAGCTCTTTCAGGATTTTTACCGCCGGCTGCGCGCCGCCGCCGACCGCGGCGACGCGCTGGCGCCGGCGGAAGCGCTGGCGCGCGCGCAAATCGACATGCTGCGGTCCGGCACATGGCGCGCAAGTCCGGGCTATTGGGCAGCCTACGGGTTGTTGGGAAGGAGCAACTGATATGGATCCGAATCCGAGCGTGACAGTAGAGGGGGCGGAAAACAGCAGCGGCGAAGCCGCGTCGAACGCTTCGGAGAAGCAATACGGATCTCCCCCGGTCGACTGGCCTCTTCTGGTGCAGCAGATCCAGCGCGGCGAAGCAGCCGGCATGGAGCAGCTCTACCGCATCTTCGGGCGCGGCATCCGCTTCTACCTGTGCCGTCAACTCGGGCCCCAGGATCTGGAAGACCGCTTTCATGATACGTTCGTCATAGTGGTACAGGCGATTCAGCGCGGCGAGCTGCGCGAACCGGAACGCCTCATGGGATTTGTGCGTACGATTGTGCGGCGCCAGGTGGCGGCGCATATCGATGACGCCGTGCACCGAAGGCGCGAGGAGGTCGATATCGACAATGGGGCTCGTCTGGCGGCGCCCGCCGGGGATCCAGAAGAGACGGCGATTCGCGAGCAGCGCCGGGACCTGATGAGGCGGATTCTCCAGCGAATGGCGAGCCGCGACCGGGAAATTCTGACGCGCTTTTATTTACATGAGCAGACGCAGGAGCAGATCTGCGAGGAGATGTCGCTGACAGAGACCCAGTTCCGGCTTTTAAAATCCCGCGCCAAGGCGCGGTTCGGCGATCTGGGAAAGCGAAAATTACAGCACAAGGCGCTGAGCGCCTTTTATGTGAGAAGTTCCGCGGCAGGCAGCCACTAACCCGCCAAAGTGTGTGCTTAGAGTAGCTGACGCTGCTTTTATCAGGAGGGTTTATGGCGAAAGTACAAGACGGCCATCCGACCGAGGAGATGTTCGAGAAATACTCGCTCGGGCATCTGAGCGCCTCGGAGTGCGAGCCGTTTGAAAATCATCTGTTGATCTGCTCGGAATGTCAGGATCACCTTGCGGCAATCGATGCTGAAATTGCGGGATTAAAAGAGGTCTGCAAGGCTGCCGCGACGGCGCCCGCGAGCCGCTCGCCTCGCGGACTATTCGCATGGCTGTTTGCCGCTCCGAAGCCGGTATGGGCCGCCGCTGCCGCCGCCCTCGCCCTTGCGATCGCGTTGCCGGTCTATCACCAAGCCGCTGCGCCGCGCGGCGAGACCGAGGTAACGATCACCACTTCCCGAGGCGCGGCGCCGGC
>Ga0070740_10001128_pt1 | contig 39712 bp, 25 predicted proteins | sample Coa_R2_FD_67286 | JGI IMG/M metagenome (GOLD analysis project Ga0070740, IMG submission 67286) | Surface soil microbial communities from Centralia Pennsylvania, which are recovering from an underground coalmine fire - Coalmine... | ecosystem: Environmental > Terrestrial > Soil > Unclassified ... | reverse complement strand
AGCGGATCGAATCCGCGTTCGCGCGCGGATTCGGCCAGCGCGAGATCGGCCTTCGCATCGCCGCCCCAGCCATCGCGCGACACCGCAATGTATTTGGTGAAAGCGTAGGTCTTTCCTTTTTCCACCCTGACTCGCAGATTCAGTGCCAGGCGAACATCGGTACGATCGAGTTTGATTTCGACCGGCCGCAACCCTGGCGGAAGTTGCACCGCAACGGCTTCGCCCATGCGCGCGCCATTCGTGGCTTGGCCTTCCAGCCACAACGTCAACCTTGAGGTATCACCGTCCGCCGTCAGAACTTGCGTGTCGCCGCGATACCAGATCGCCGCGCGATCGGGCGTAGCCGGCGGCTCCGGTTTCAAGTCGAGGCCGTGCGCCTCGAGCGCCTGGCGAAAGCGATCACCCGGCAGGCCGGTGTCGCCCGGCAATGTGGCGAGCGAAAGGCGCGGTTGATACGGCGCCCACAGCACCAGCGGAAACGACAAATCCACCACGCCATTGAACTCCGGCGTGATCTTCAGTTGTACGGCCGCGAGATGAGGGGAAGCTTCGCTGACGAAACTGACCACTTCGATGCGCGTCGCCTTGTCCTGATCGGCATAGCGGTAACGCGTGGTCAGCGTGGCCTGGTGCAGGTCCAGCACCTGGCTGTAGTCCTGAAATGTTTTGGACTCCAGCGAAGTCTGGTTCAACCACGCGCCGTCGGGCTCCGCGCGATAGTCGATGCCGCTCCAGCCCGGAATCGCCGCGGGTCGCGCGATGTCGTCCTTGCCGTAGTCCATCAATGCGACCAGATACGACAGATTGCTCTCGGTGCCGCGCGGCGAGGTGAAAGTGGACAGATAACCGTTGGCAAGCTGGCCGGGGAAGTAGGTTGCGAAGTCTTTCGACGTGGCGGTCAGCAGGAAGCTGGAGTCCGTAGCCGTTGCGGCCAGCGGCACGAAACAGATCAGCGCCAAGAGCAGGAATCGATGCAAGTCGCGGCCCGAACATCCGCTGCGGCGGTGAATCGAGTGTTCGAACGCGACACGACGCACGTCACTCCGCCTTGCGCGTCAACTCGACCTTGCCGCCGGCATCGCGCGCAATCGTGATGTCGAATCGCTTGCCGCGGAAGCTGACGTGCTTCAGCGTCACCGATTTCCACGAAGGCGGCAGGATCGGCGCGTAAGCGGGGTCCAGGCCCTCGTCGTCGATGCGCAAACCGCTCAGCCCGTAGATGAAGCTCTGCACGTAGCCCGCCGAAGTCGCGAGGATGTAGCCGGCGTTGTTGGTCGCGGTTTCGGTGCGGACATTGAACGGCGCTTTCAGGAATCCGACCAGATTGCGATCGATCCAGTCACCGACGGCCCGGGCATCGCCCAGTTCAGCGGCGCCGACGGTGAGCATCACCATCATCATTTCATTGGGGTTGTCGCCGTGCGCCTTCAGCTCGTGCAACTGGAAATCGAAATCGTTGCGACGCACCTGCGGCGTCATCTGCAAATCGAGATTGGGATACATCAGCCACGCCAGCGACGAGCCCATCCAGGTGATCTTGTCGTGCGGCACGGAGGGATCGAAATCGTAGTGCCGCTGGTTCTTCTCGTCGAACGGGATGTACATCTTCGCCGCGATCTGCGCCCACTGCGGATCGGGCTGCGCACCGACCAGCGCGGCCGTCTTGCTCGCGATCTCCAGCGCCTTGCGCGCTGCGGCATTGGTGAACGAGTCGTTCGGCACGTCGTCGTAGGCTTCGTCGGTCGAGGTGACGTGCAGGATTTCGTAACGATCTTTCGCCTTGTCGTAGGTCACGCGACTTTTCCAGAACGTCGCGACGCCTTCGATCACCGGCCAGCCGTATTGCTTCAACCAGTCGAGATCCCGTGTCGCGAGGTAGTACTGCCACTGCGCGATCGCGATGTCGGCGTTGACGTGGATCTCGCGGAACACGCCGTAGGCAAAATACGGCGTCACGTCCACGCCTTTCTGCGGATCGGATTCCCACGGATACATCAGCCCCTTCGCGCCGTACTGTTTCGCGCGCTCGCGCGCGCCCTGCATCGTGCGATGGCGGAACATCACGATCGATTTCGCGCGTTCCGGATGCAGCAGCAGCAGTGCGGGAAACACCCAGGAGTCCGAATCCCAGAACACGTGTCCGGCGTAGTTGGGCGTCAGCGCGCAGGCGCCCATCGCCCAAGAAGTCCCGACGGTGGTGTTGGACAACAGGTAGTAGAGATCCGAATGCAACGCACGCTGCACGTCTTCATCGTGGTCGATCACGATGTCGGCTCTCCACAGCTCGTGCCACGCAGCCACGTGCCGCGCCAGCAGTTTGTCGAATCCGCTTGCGCGCGCCTGCACCGCCAGCGCCTTGTCGTCTTGCGCGTTGCCGCCCCAGTCCTGCCGCGAAGCGGCGATGTATTTGGCGAAGGTGTAGCGCTCGCCCTTGCGCACATCGGCGAGGAGATTCAACGACAACTTGCCGGACGTTTTCTCCAGCTTGACACTTTCGATCTTCAACTCTTTCGGCAATTCGATAGCCGCGGCCTCGGCCATCTTCAATCCGTTGACGGCTTGTCCGTCCAGCCACAACGTCAATTCCTTCGCGTCGCCGCCGTCGGCGACAATGCGCACTGTGCCCGGATACCACACCGGCGCGCGATCCGGCGTGGGGATGGGCTTGTCGTTGAGGTTCTGCCCGCTGGCGATCACCGCATCGATCATCTGGTCGCCGGTCAGGCTCGCGATCGGGAAGCGCGGCTGGTGTCCGGCCCACAGGCGGAACGGAAAAGTGATCTGCACTTGGCCGTCGAATTGCGGCGTAATCGAAAAGCGCGTGGCTGCGAGATGCGGATCGGCCTGGCTGACGAAGGTGACGACATTCACGTCCGTCGCCTTGTTGCCGTAGGTGAAACGATAGCGCGTCGTCAGCGTGCCCTCGTGCATGTCCAATGTTTGCGAGTAACCGGCGAAGATCGCGGGATCCAGCCGCGTCGAATTCAGCCAGCCGGCGCCGGCGTTGTAATCGACCTCGCTCCAGCCGGGAATCGCTGCGGGACGCGAGATGTCGTCCTGCGTGTAATCCATCAGCGCGACCATGTAGGCCATGTCGGGCTCGGTGCCGCGCACCGAGGTCCTGGTCGAGAAATAGCCGTTCGCGAGATAGGACGGAAAATAGGAACCGAAGTCCTTCGGCGTGGCGGTCAGCAGGAAACTCGGATCGTTCGCGCAATAGCCGGCTGCCGGCACGAACAGCGCCAGCACGAAAAGAAATCCGAATGCGCGAAGTTTCATTGCGACGCTCCCGGACGCGCGTGATCGACGGCCGCGCGACGGCAATCCGCAAACCGCACTCAAGGTGCGGCTGCGAATTTAGTTACTCGCCAATCACCGCGGATTCGCAGCCGCACCTCAGAACTGGTACTTGGCCTGCACGAATACCTCGCGCCCGAACAACGGACGCGCCATGAGCACGCCGCCGATGCCGGTATTGACGCCGAACACACGCGAGTTGCCTTCGGTCAGGCCGAGTTCGTTGGTGAGATTGGTGCCCTGCAGGCGGAACTGCCAGTCCTGGCCCACGTTCGCAATGATGCCGCCGTCCAGCGTGTGATAGGTGCCCAGCGGTTGCGAGCCGGAGATGTCCTGGTAGTGCTGGCCGACATAGGTGTAGGTCAGGAAAGCGGTGACATTGCCCCAACTGGTCGGCAGCGTGTAGCTCGGCGTGAACAGGTAGTGCACCTTGGGCTGGCGTTGCAACGGCGCGCCATCGATGGGAGTGCAGGCCGGGTTGCCGTTGATGTCGATGTAGGGCGCGCAACCGTTGAAGTGCGAGTAGTGCCCGTCCATGTAATCGCCGATCAGGGTGAAGCTCAGGTTGTCGATCGGGGACCAGGTGGCACGCAGATCCAGTCCCTTCGAATCGGAGCCGTAGGTCGAGATCTGGCTGAGCGGCACACCGTTCGATGTCGTTTCCTGGTATTGCAGGCCGGTGAACAGCCGGTGATACACGCTGGCGTCCACGAACAGGGTGTGCGACTGATACTTGAAGCCGGCCTCCATGTTCTCGATCTTCTGCATCGGCGCGAAATTGCCGCCGGCGCCGCGGATGCCATTGTCGAAGTCGTCGAAATGTCCGCCCGTGTTGGCGCGCACGTAGGCGCTCATGTTGGCGTTGAACTCATAGTTCACGCCCGCCGTGAACGAGGGATGGGTCTTCTTGTAGTCCTCCATGTCCCAGGTGCCATTGCACACCGGCGTGGCATTGTCGTACAGAGTGTTCGGATTGCCGTCCAGATCGACATTGGAGCGATTGCAGGTCCGTTGATGGGCATCGATGTTCTCGATGCGTCCAGCGGCCTGGATCAGCCAGGGACCGATCTTCCACGAATCGGAGAGATAGAACGCCTTGTTGGTGGCCGTGCCGGCTTCGACGATGTTGTAGTTGCCGTTGAAATTCCAGAAGCCTTGTGGATTGGCGATCACGATGGTCTGCCCGCCCTGCTGGTAGGTCAGTCCGATCGGCTGCGTGTTGGGCTGGTTCAGCATCAGCATGTTGTTGCCCAGCGACCAGTTGTCGTGATCGGTGTAGCGCGCGAGATACAGGCCCGCGGTGAGCGTGTTGCCGTCGAAGATTTCGCGGCTCAGGCGGAAATCGTTGTTCAAGCTCTTCAGGCGTTTCTGGATGTACCACCAGCCCTGAGAGATCACGCTCTGATCGAGCGGCACGACCTGGCCGTTGGGAAGCGTGGCGACGACGTCGTCGCTGAGTGGCAGACCTTGACCGTTCGTCCCCAGATTGTTGGCGTCGATCGCGGTGGTGCCGTCGCAGTATCCCGAGGGTTGCGGAACCTGGCAGCCATACAGGAAATAGCCGAGCGGTCTCGGATTGGGTCCGGAGAACAGCGCATTGGTCGGCAGATCGCCGCCGCTGTAGAGGAAGTGATCCGACACGGTCCACTCCCCGAACGTCGAGTCGTAGCTGCCGCCGAAAAAGTTCATCTGCGCGCCACGGCCGTTGGCGAGATCCGCGTTTTCGAGATAACCGAGCGGGTTGGGAACCTGCACGTGCTGGATCGCATGACTGCCATAGGTGCCGGTCAGCGCGTCGAAGCCCGGATAATCGGAAAACGAGCCGTCCGAATTCTGGAGCAATGGAATCGGAACGATGAATTGGTTCTTGTCGTCCAGTCTGCGCGCCCACAGCATGAATTCGCCCGTGTCCCAATCATGCGTCAGAGTGGCGGTCAACTGTCCGCCCTCGTCGGACTTGAATTGCGGATCGCGCACACCATTCGAGCTGCGCCAGAAACCGCCGATGCTGCCGTACCAGCCGTCAGCCACCTTGAATCCGTAGAAACCATCCAGCCGCCACAGGCCTTCGTCGCCATAGGTGACGCCGACGTCGCCGGAGGGAACGTCCGTGCCCTGGCGCAGAATGAAGTTGGCGGTGGCGCCCATCTGCCCCGGGCCGAACACCGCGCCCGGACCGCCCTGCACGATTTCGACGCGATCGATGGTGTCGTCCAGCCGCAGCAGCGAACTGGAGTCCATGAAAGACAGCGAAGGCATGCCGTACAGCGGCGTGCCGTTGACCATGTTGGTGAAGAACGGCGCATCGCCGCCGCCCGGGAAACCGGCGATTTCGATGTTGGCGCCGGTCTGTCCCCCAGTGGATTCCGGCCAGATGCCGGGCGATATCTTCAGCAGATCGGCGGTGCTGAGCGGGTTGGCCTTCTGGATCTGTTCGCGGCTGGCGGCGACGATGTTGTAGCTCGCGTCCAGCTTGCTGATGCCCGTCGGCGTGGCGGTGACCACCACCGTTTCCAACGTTTGCGTCTGCGTCTGCGACTGGTTGGCGGGACGCCTTTGATTGGAGGAAGGCGGCGGCGCCTGCTGGGGCGTTTGCTGGGCCGTGTTGTCGGTGGTCTGATCGTTGCCCGTGTTCTGGTCGCCGTTGCCGGCCCACGCGAGGGGCGACAGCGCGGCCAGGATGGCGCTGGTCAATGCCAGTCTGATCAACTTGTCGTTCTTCATGACGCACTCCCGCACTATTGAAGATGCTTGATATCGCGCCAGGGTTGATGCGGAAGCCCGTTCCAACCCGACGGCAACTTGTGTACGCGCGATGTCTCCTCGACGGCGATGTCGCCGACGGTCCGATGTTCTACAAAGATCCCAGGTGGCTCATGGCCGTTCCCCGAAGCGCGCCGCAGTGTGGTCTCGTGGCGACAGCGCTGTCAATGTGCGCCGCATCACACGTGAAAACGTTTTCAGGCTTGCGAATCGAAGTGTCGCCGGCTTGATAAATCAGACAAATGCCGCAGCGGCGCGGATTTTTCATGTTGCATTGCAACGGCCTGCCGATGCCGGGACGGTGCTGTTGCGAATTCGCCAACATGTGCCACACTGTGGCAGCGTGAAGAATGACAGCGCTGTCATCGGTGCCTGGGATACGGCAGCCTCACAACCGAAGGGGAACATGCGGTGGGAGCTGTAACGCTCGACGACGTCGCGGGACGGGCCCGCGTTTCCGCAAAAACCGTGTCGCGCGTCGTCAACGGCGAGCGCTCGGTGCGTCCGGAAACCCGTCAACGCGTATTGCGGGCCATCGAGCAACTGGACTATCGCCCCAACCTGCTCGCGCGCGGCCTTAGCGGTTCCCACGCGTACACGATCGGGCTGGTCTACGACAATCCCAACGCGTATTACATCCTGGCGATGCAGCAGGGCGCGCTGGCGGCGTGCGATGCGCTGAACTTCGGGCTGCAAATGCGTCCGTGCAATTCACGATCGCCCGGGTTGGCCGAGGAATTGCGCGATTTCGTGCAGCGGTCGCGCCTTTCGGGCCTCGTGTTGACGACTCCCGTGTCGGAACGCGTGGCGGCTTTGCGCAGATTGGCCGCGTATCACATTCCGTTCGTACGGATCCTGTCGGCCGCGCGGGATCCGCGCGACGAATTTCCATGCGTCTATGTGGACGACCGCGACGCGGCGTACGCCATCACCCGCCATCTGCTCCAGCTCGGCCACGCGCGAATCGGTTTCCTGCGCGGCGGCAAGCACCACCACGCCAGCGCGGAGCGTCTCAAAGGTTACAAGGATGCGCTGCGCGACTACGGCGTGCCGTTGCGCAAGGAATTGGTGATCGATGGCGACTACGTGTTCGACGACGGGTTTCGCGGTGCGCGCCGCCTGCTCGATCTCACCGAGCCGCCTACCGCCATCTTCGGATGCAACGACGAGATCGCAGCCGGCGCATTGGCCGCCGCCCAATCGGCCGGTCTGCAGGTGCCTTACGACGTGTCCATCGCTGGATTCGAGGACAGTCCGTTCTCGCGCCATTCGTGGCCGCCGCTTACCACGGCGCGGCAGCGCGCCGACGTCATCGTTGAGCATGCCACGCGCATGTTGATCGCGCGGATCGGCGGCGGCGAGGTGGACAATGAAGCTTTCAATCCCGAACTGGTGGTGCGTGGCTCGACCGCCCCGCCACGTTCAAAGTCACGGCGGCGAAAGCGCCGATAACCCGCCGGCCATCGCGGATGAGAAGCTCGACCTGAAAACGGAAATGGCTACCATGATCCAGCGACCGGTCACGTACTTTATTACGACGTGCTCCGTGCGATGCGGACCGTCCACATGCTCGCGCACTCCTTGGAGGCAACAATGAAACTCCGTCCGCTGCTCGCCACATTCGCCTTCATGACGGTGTTTGCGACCTCCGTTTCCGCCGCAACGCCCGATCCCGCCAGGACACGTGCCTACATCGATCATGCGTGGAGCACCCTGACCCGTTCCGCGGACGAATGCAGGGCGCTGGTCGACATAAAGGTTTCATCGCATCCCGTACTCTATTTGCCCGCGGGTATGGCAGAACCCTCGGCCTTGGCAAAGACCGCGAAGCGCTGCGGTGTCGAAGTGCAACATCTGCCCACGCCGATCCGCGAAGTCGGCGACATCGATCCGACGAAGCTTCCTGCACAGGGATTGCTGTATCTGCCCAAGCCTTATGTGGTGCCCGGCGGTTTCTTCAACGAGATGTACGGCTGGGACAGCTACTTCATCGTGCTCGGCCTGGTCGCCGATCATCGCGAAGCACTGGCGCGCGACATGGTCGACAACGCGCTGTATGAAGTCGAGAACTATGGCGGCGTGCTCAACGCCAACCGCACGTATTACTTGAGCCGCTCACAGCCACCGTTCCTGTCGGCAATGATGGTGGCGGTGCTGGATGATCCCGCCAGCTTCCCGAACGCGGACGCGAAGCGCGAGTGGCTGGCACACGCCTATCCGCTGGCCGTGCGCAATTACGAACTCTGGACGCGCGGGCAGCATCTCGCCGGCGGTACCGGCCTGTCGCGCTATTTCGATTTCGGCCACGGTCCCGTGCTCGAGATGAAAGACAGCGACTACTACGTTGGCGTGATCCGCTGGTTGCGCGCGCACCCGGCGCAGGACCCGGGTTATCTCCTCAAGGCGCCGCAGCATCCCGATGCGACGCAGGCTGCGGAATTGAAAACCAACAGTTGCGATGTCGTCGCATCGAAAGTCTGCGAAGGTGACTGGCTGGACGGCTATCGACTGACGTCCGATTACTATCTCGGCGACCGCGCCATGCGCGAATCGGGTTTCGACATCAATTTCCACTTCGGTCCGTTCGGCGGTTCCACGCACCACTACGCCGGCGTCGGCTTGAACAGCCTGCTGTATCGCTACGAACGCGACCTGCACGATTTCGCCACGCAATTGGGCAAGACCGACGATGCCGAACGCTGGGCGAAGGCGGCGGACGCGCGGCGCAAGTCGATGGACAAATATCTCTGGCACGCCGATCGCGGCATCTATCTGGATTACGACTTCACCACCGGCAAACCGCAGACCGACCCCTATCTCACCGTCTTCTATCCGCTGTGGGCCGGCGCTGCCTCGCCCGAACAGGCAAAGGCGGTGCGCGACAAGCTGCACCTGTTCGAGCGTCGAGGCGGGCTGATGATGAGCACGCGCGAAACCGGCGCACAGTGGGATGCGCCCTACGGTTGGGCCCCGACCAACTGGCTGGCGGTCAAGGGGCTGGACAACTACGGCTTCCACGACGACGCGCGGCGCATCGCCTGCGAGTTCACCGGCACGATCGATCGCAGCCTCGCCAGCGACGGCACCATCCGCGAGAAATACAACATGATGAAAGGCAACGCGGATGTAAAGGTCACCGCCGGCTACACGACGAACGTGGTCGGCTTCGGCTGGACCAATGGCGTGTATCTGCAATTGCGAAACCTCATCGAGACGGCGGACAAGGCGCATGCCGGACAGGGACATTCCGCGGAGTGCATGGATGTGACTTCCGGCGCTGCCGCACACGAAACGGGGAGTGCGAATTCATGAACACCATCACCGTCACGGTCACTCCGCAGGCGCGCCGCTACGCCGCGTTCACTGCCATGCTCGCTGCGCTCGCTGGATTGATGTTCGGCTTGGACGTGGGCGTGATCTCCGGCGCGCAGCAATTCATCAAGCGCGATTTCGCCGTCAGCGATACGGTCATCGAACACATCGTCAGCAGCATGACGTGGGGTGCGGCCGTGGGTGCCGCGCTGGCAGCCTGGCTGTCGGTGCATTTCGGGCGCAAGCGCTCGCTGATTTTCAGCGCCAGCCTGTTCGTGATCGGCTCGCTGCTTTGCGCATTCGCGTGGTCGCCCGATGCGCTGATCGGCGCGCGCTTCGTGCTGGGCCTGGCCATCGGCATCGCCGCGTTCACCGCGCCGCTGTATCTGGCCGAAATCGCTCCGCGCGACAAACGTGGGGCGATGATTTCGACATATCAGTTGATGATCACCATCGGCATCTTCGTGGCATTCCTTTCCGACACCGGCTTCAGCTATATCGAAAGCTGGCGGTGGATGCTCGGCATCATCGCCGTGCCCGGCGCACTGTTCCTGCTGGGCGTGCTGGGGCTGCCGGAGAGCCCGCGCTGGCTGGTGCTGCGCACACGCACCGCCGAGGCCGATGCGGTGCTGCAGAAATTGCGCGGAGATCCCGAGATCGTGCGAATCGAGATCGAGGACATCACCGAACAATTGCGCACGCCGCAACAGGGCTGGCGGCTGTTCCTGCAGAACAGCAACTTCCGGCGCTCTGTCGGTCTGGGCATCGCGCTGCAGGTCGTGCAACAACTTACCGGCATCAACGTGGTGATGTACTACGCGCCGCGCATCTTCGCCGACATGGGTTACGCCACCAGCGCGCAGATGTGGTTCACGGCGATCGTCGGCTTGACCAACGTGCTGTCCACTTTCATCGCGATCGGACTGGTCGACCGGCTCGGTCGCAAACCGATCCTGTATGCCGGCTTTCTGGTGATGGCGATCGGACTGGGCGTCGTCGGCTGGCTGATGCATCTCGGCATGGCAACGCAAGCCGAGCGTCTGCTGGCGGTCGCGATGCTGCTGGTGTTCGTGGTCGGATTCGCGTTCTCGGCCGGCCCGCTGGTGTGGACGCTGTGCTCGGAAATCCAGCCGCTGAAAGGGCGCGACTTCGGCATCGGCGTGTCGACCGTGACCAATTGGATCCTCACCGGCGTCGTCACGCTCACCTTCCTGTCTTTGCTCAACAATTTCGGCAACGCCAACACGTTCTGGCTGTACGCCGCATTCAACGCCGCGTTCCTGTTGTTCACTTGGGCACTGGTGCCCGAAACCAAGGGCGTCTCGCTGGAGCAGATCGAACACAAGCTGATGGAGGGCAGGCGGCTGCGCGATATCGGGAGTTGATTTGTGCGTTCGTCAATGATCTCTCTCCCATCCGCCTGCGACATCGGAATTGATGCGGACAGCAAGCAGTCGTCCCTGAAGCGCTTTCCTGCCCGCACGTCCCTGTGCGTGCGTTCGCCGGCGCGAGATGCCTTTGATTGGCATCTCGCGAAAGCCCCGGCTCACCCGCGAGCCATCAACACCGCGGCGAGCGACATGATCGCGAGGCCGAACAGCTCGATGCCCACCAGCGCTAGCATCCAGCGCCATTCACGCGCGGGGATTTCGAAGCGCTCGTCCTCGCGGCGATAGCGTCGCCAACGCTGGTAACTCATGGTGGGAATGATCGAAATCAGCCCGACCAGAACGAACAAGCCGATCAGCGCATGGAACGCGCTGTTGTGGGTGTAGAACGCCAGCGGCTTGACTCCCAGGAACAGCCGTCCCAGCCCGGTCAGCAGCACCAAGCCTGCGCTGATGAAATAACCCAGATCCGTGCGCACCAAAGTTTCCACGTCCAGCGCGGCGTGACCCGCACGCAGCAGCAGCCACTGCCGGCCGAGAAACCACGCCAGGAAGAAGATCGAAAGAAAATGCGCGTAGGACAGCAACGCATCGCCGAACATCAGCGAGACTCCACCGCGTTATCGCGAAACGGCAATGCGTCAAAATCCACGTTGCCTCCGCTCAATATCAGTCCGATTCTCTTGCCGCGATAACGTTCGCGTTGCGCGAGCAATGCCGCGAATACGACAGCAGAGGACGGTTCCACCGTCTGCTTGAGGTGCGACCACAGCAGGCGCATCGCCGCGAGTATCTGCGCATCGTCCGCGGTCGCGACTTCGACGCCGTGCGCGCGCAGCACCGCGAAGTTGATTTCTCCGATCGTGGCACGCAGGCCGTCGCAGATCGTGTCGGGAACTACGTCGGTGACGCGCTCGCCGCGTTGCATCGAACGAAACCCATCGTCCGCGCCGAGCGGTTCCGCCGCGAGCAACCGCGTGCCGGGCGACAGCGCGCGCGCCGCGATCGCGGTGCCCGACATCAAGCCGCCGCCGCCCAACGGCGCGATCAGCAAATCCAGATCCGGCACCTGCTGCAACAATTCCAGCGCGGCGGTGCCTTGACCTGCGATCACGAGCGGATCGGTGTAAGGATGGATCATCGTCGCGCCGGTTTCGCGGCGGATTCGCTCGGCGGTTTCCTCACGCGCGGACAAGGTCGGTGCGCAATGGTGCAATCTCGCGCCCGCGGCTTCGATATTGGCGAGCTTGGCGCGCACCGCGCCCTGCGGCACCACGACGTGCGCCGGAATGCCGCGCGTGCGCGCAGCCAGCGCCAGCGCGGCGCCGTGATTGCCGGAGGAATGCGTCACCACACCGTGCGCGGCTTCTTCGTCGGAGAGCGACCACACCGCATTGCAGGCGCCGCGGAACTTGAAGGCGCCGCCGACCTGCAAGTGCTCGCACTTGAAATACAACTGCGCGTCGGCGAGTTCGTCCAACGCGCCGTCGTGCAACACTGGCGTGACGCGCGCAAACGGCGCGATCCGCGCGGCAGCGGCGCGCACATCGTTCAGAGCGGGGAATGCGAACTCGGTCATGCGCTTTCGAGCGCGCACCATACACAGATGCGCGAAGCAGCGCCAGAGCGCGGATCCACAGATGTTCTCGCTACAATCGCGCAATGCGCAATACTTCCGAACATCACGTCGTCCGTCTCGCCGACTACCGCCCGCCGGCGTGGACCGTGCCGCAGGTCGAATTGGAATTCGATCTCGCGGTCGAAGCCGTCGAAGTCGCTGCGCGTCTGCATCTTCGGTGCGATGCGCATCGGCATGAGCCCTTGCGTCTGGAAGGCGAGGGATTGGAACTGCTGGAGATCAGGCTCGATGGCCGTGAACTGCCGAACTCGGAGTACACGCTGGACGCACACGGGTTGACCGTTTCCGGTGCGCGCGACGGCGGCGTGCTGGAAACCAGGGTGCGAATCAATCCTTCCGCCAACACCGCGCTGTCCGGGTTGTACCTGTCCGGCCCGCGTGAGCGCGGATTCCTGCTGACGCAGTGCGAGGCGGAAGGTTTCCGCCGCATCACCTTCTTTCCGGACCGGCCGGACGTGCTGGCGAAGTACATGGTCACGCTGCGCGCGGACCGCGCGCGCTTTCCGGTACTTCTGGCCGGCGGCGATCCGGATGGCGCGGGCGATTTGCCGCAGGGAAAACACTGGGCGCGTTTCGTCGACCCCTATCCCAAGCCCTGTTACCTCTTCGCCCTGGTCGCGGGCCATCTGGAGAAGATCGAACGGGCATACCGGACCGAGGACGGACGTGAAGTGACGTTGCGCGTGTGGGCGGAAAGCGATGCGATCGATGGTTGCCGTTACGCGATGGATGCGCTGGAGCGCGCGATGCGCTGGGACGAACGCACCTACGGCCGCAACTACGATCTTTCCGTTTTCAACGTCGTCGCCACCCACGACTTCAACATGGGTGCGATGGAGAACAAGGGCCTCAACATCTTCAACGCCAAGTACCTGCTCGCCGACCCGGAGATCACCACCGACGAGGAATACCGCCACGTCGAAGCGGTGATCGCGCACGAGTATTTCCACAACTGGAGCGGCAACCGCGTCACCTGCCGCGATTGGTTCCAGTTGTCGTTGAAGGAAGGTTTCACCGTATTCCGCGAGCAGCAGTTCTGCTCCGATGTGCAATCGGCCGCCCTGCAGCGCATCGAACAGGTCGCCCTGCTGCGACGCGCGCAGTTTCCGGAAGACGCGGGTCCGCTGGCGCACCCCGTGCGGCCGGCCGAATACGCAGCGATCGACAATTTCTACACCGCGACCGTTTATGAAAAAGGTGCAGAACTGGTGCGGATGATCGCCGGCCGGCTGGGGCGGATGGGCTTCCGTCGCGGCACCGATCTGTACTTCTCACGCTTCGACGGAAAGGCCGCGACGATCGAGGATTTCATCGCCGCGCTGGGCGAAGCGAACGATGTCGACCTTTCGCCGTATCTTTCCTGGTACGCGCAAGCCGGCACGCCGCAAGTGCATGCGCGCGGCGAATTCGATGTTGCCGCGCAGCGCTACGTGCTGACGCTAATGCAGCACACGCCCGCGACACCGAACCAGCATGCCAAGCAGCCGCTGCCGATCCCGGTGCGGGTCGCACTGTTCGCGCAGGACGGTACGCGCATGGCGTTGCGGCTCGAAGGTGAATCCGAGTCCGCCGAAGAGCGCGTGCTGGAATTCGATTCGCAGGAGCAGCGATTCGTGTTCACCGGCATCGAAAGCAATCCGGTGATCTCGTTGATGCGCGATTTCTCCGCACCCGTGCAATTGCACTTCGAATATTCGCCCCAGGAACTCGCGCTGCTGCTGCGGCACGAATCCGAGGGGTACGACCGCTGGAATGCCGCGCAGCATTTGGCCTCGGTGGCATTCGACGCCGAGTACGCCGGCGCGGTGGACAATCCGGCACTGCAAGCATGGCTGGACGCGCTCGCCGAGGTATTCCGGACGGACGAGCGCGAACTCGATCCGACGCTGTTGGCCGAACTGCTGACGCCGCCCTCCGCGATCGAACTCGGCGCGCGCAACGAGGCGCTCGATCCCGATCGCGTACACGCCGCGCGCGAACTGCTCGAAATGCGCCTGGCACAACGTCTGGACGATGCATTGCTCGCGCGCTACGAAGCGTTGCATCGGGAGGAAAGCGGCTCGCCGGATGCCGTAGCGCGTGCCCGGCGGCGGTTGAAGGGCCGCGTGCTCTCGCTGCTGTGGCGTCTCGATGCGGCGGCCGGTGCGCAGCGGGCGCTGATGCAATACCGGCATGCGCAGACCATGACGGATCGCCTGTCGGCCGTGTCGGCACTGGTTCGCGCCGACACGCAACGCGCCGACGAAGCGCTGCGCGATTTTCGTGCACGTTTCGATGCCAAGCCGCTGGCGCTGGATCACTGGCTGGCTTTGCAGGCGCGAATCCCGGCGCACGAAACGCTGGAACGCGTGCGCGCGCTCGGACAGGATCCCGCGTTCGACCTGCGCAATCCGAACCGCGTGCAATCGTTGCTCGGCGCATTCGCGCGCGGCAATCCGGTCGGTTTCCATCGACCTGATGGCGCGGGCTATCGCTTCCTTGCCGAGCAACTGCTCAGGATCGATGCGTTGAATCCGCAGAACGCCGCGCGGTTGGCCAAGGCGTTCGAGAATTGGCGCACGCTCGAACCGCAGCGCCGCGAAGCGGCGCATTCGACGCTGGTTCGACTCGGTGACGAAGGTGGAGCGTCGCGGGACTTGGCCGACATCCTGGATCGGATGCTGAAGAGCGACGTGACGTCGTCGGACGTTTGATCCGCGTGTTCCGCGCTCAGGCGGCTTGTATGGTGTGCAGAACGGGCTCGAGCGCCCGCACTTCCTGTTCGATCGCTTTCAACAGCACCGGGTTGGGTTCTGACTGCCCGGAAAGATCATCGGCGAGCAATTCCAGCCGACCCTGCTCCATCCAGGCGTCGTGGTGCTGACGCACCTCGTCCCAATCCGTTTGGCCCCCTGACAGCATGCTCATGACGCGATCCTTGTAGTTCGTTTTTGTTGTTGATGTACTGCACAATGCATACCAGCCGCGAACGTGACGAACTTCACCAATCTCGCGGCAGGAGCCGCCACATCTCGCGGGCCATGTCAAACTGTCCCCGTCAGATGCTTTAACACACCATTTAACCGGGCCGGGCGATACTCCACGCGCGCTCCGCTCTGGATGCAGATGGCGTTTCGCCCCCTGTAATGTCGTTTGTTGTTGTAGGCTTGCTTTACCGGTTACACGCTTCTGGCGCCCGGCACACGGTCTTCTTGGATTCCCCCTGTTCCTGACGACCGCCGGGCGCCAGTCCTTTTCGGAAGCTGCCCGACACCGTTCAGTGCGTCTCCCGCCGGCGCGCGATCGGCCCCTGACCTCCGATCTCAGCGCGCTCGCGTAAACGCTACATGCGCCGGCGGGAGTTGCGCGAAAGTAGGATGCAGGGTACGTGCCAATCCATACCGCGTCGGCGCTCGGCTAAAATGGCGCGATGAATTTTTACTATGTCATTGTCGTGGGGCCAGCCGGTGCTTTCGCGAGATGCGTTGAAGCGCATCTCGCGTCGGCGAGTGCGCGAGGCAGAGCCTGTCCCGGACTTGATCCGGGAAGCCGAGCGCCGGGGCACTCGGCGAGAACGGGACGTTCGAGCCTAGTGACGGGCAACCCCCATTTCGCGAGTGATCGGCAGTGACGCCCTATGATGTCATTGTTGTCGGCGGCGGCCATGCCGGCACCGAAGCCGCACTCGCGGCCGCGCGATGCGGCGCGCGCGCGCTGCTGCTGACGCACAACGTCGAGACCATCGGCGCGATGAGCTGCAATCCGGCCATCGGCGGCATCGGCAAGGGGCACTTGGTCAAGGAGATCGATGCGCTGGGCGGCGCGATGGCGCATGCGGCCGATCGTGCGGGCATCCAGTGGCGCACGCTCAATGCTTCGAAGGGCCCCGCCGTGCGCGCCACGCGCTGCCAAGCCGATCGCGCGCTGTATCGCGCCGCGATCCGCCGCTCGGTCGAAACGCAAGAGAACCTGCACGTCTTCCAGCAGGCTGTCGATGATTTGATCATCGAGAACGGTCGCGTAGTCGGCGTGGTCACGCAGATGGGTTTGCAATTGCGCGCGCGTTGCGTGGTGCTGACCACCGGCACGTTCCTGTCCGGCAAGATCCATATCGGATTCGCGAATTATTCGGGCGGTCGCGCGGGCGATCCCCCGGCGACTGCGCTCGCACAGCGGTTGCGCGAATTGCCGCTCGGCGCCGATCGCCTGAAAACCGGCACGCCGCCGCGCATCGACGGAAGCAGCATCGATTATTCCGTTTTCACCGAGCAGCCGGGCGACGATCCCGCGCCGGTGTTCTCGTATCTCGGCTCGCGCGAGGAACATCCGCGTCAGGTGTCGTGCTGGATCACGCACACTTCGGAACGCACGCACGAGATCATCCGCGCCGCGCTGGATCGCTCGCCGCTTTACACCGGCAAGATCGAGGGTGTGGGACCGCGCTACTGCCCATCGATCGAAGACAAGGTGGTGCGTTTCGCGGAGAAGGCTTCGCACCAGATTTTCATCGAGCCGGAAGGACTGGATACGGCGGAGATCTATCCGAATGGAATCTCCACTTCGCTGCCGTTCGATGTGCAGGAAGAGCTGGTGCACTCGATCCGCGGTTTCGAGCACGCGCACATCACGCGTCCCGGCTACGCGATCGAATACGACTACTTCGATCCGCGCGGCCTGCACCCATGGCTGGAGACCAAAGCCATTCCGGGTCTGTATTTCGCCGGTCAGATCAACGGCACGACGGGCTACGAAGAAGCCGCAGCGCAGGGCCTGCTCGCCGGCTTGAATGCCGCCCGCACAGCACGCAGCGAAGCGCCCTGGTGGCCGCGCCGCGGCGAGGCCTATCTCGGCGTGCTGGTGGACGATCTCACCACCAACGGCACCATCGAGCCGTACCGCATGTTCACTTCGCGGGCGGAATACCGGCTGCACTTGCGCGAAGACAACGCCGATTTGCGCCTCACCGAAAAAGGTTTCGAATTGGGCGTGGTGCCGCGCGAACGTTACGACGCGCTGTGCCGCAAGCGCGAAGCGGTGGAGCGCGAAACGCAGCGGCTGCGCGAATTGCACGTCGCGCCGGGCAATGCGCGAGGCGTGGTTCTCGCCCAGTCGACGCTCGCGATCGTTCTCAGCCGCGAATGCAATGCGCTGGAACTGCTGCGCCGGCCGGAACTGGATTACGGCACGCTCACCGCGATCGACGGCTTCGGTCCTGCATTGCAGGACGAAGGCGCGGCGGTGCAAGTCGAGGTGCAGGCGAAATACGCGGGTTATCTCGAACGCCAGTGCGAGGAGATCGAACGCGCACGACGGCACGAAGCGACCGCGATCCCACAGGAATTCGATTACGACACGGTACGCGGTTTGTCCGCCGAAGTGCTTTCCAAGCTGAAACGCGTGCGGCCAGAAACCATTGGTCAGGCGCAGCGGGTCAGCGGGGTCACTCCCGCGGCGATCTCGTTGCTGCTGGTCCATCTGCGTCGTAAACAACATCGACAGGTTGCATGATTGCGCGCGAAGCGCGCCAGGAGTGCGCCCATGGATGGGCGCTTTTTGATTTTCGCGATCAGGGACGATCGCACAAATATGGCCATTGGCCGAATTCAAACGCCTGTATTAATCTAGCCCCGCCTCCTTCCGGTCGTGGGGAAAGATCATGCCGCGTATCCGCATCCTCGCCGGCGCGCTCGCGCTGGCCATCTCCGGCGGCGCCGCTGCCGCGCAATTCGACAACGTGGTCGTGTTCGGCGACAGCCTGAGCGACAACGGCAATTTGTCGTATGCAGAAGGACTGCCCTTCGCGCCTTCGCGCTTCACCACCAATCCCGGATTGGTGGCCATCGAACATGTTTCGGATTACTACGGCATAACCCTCTCGCCTTCGCTGCTGGGCGGTACCGATTTTGCCTTCGGCGGAGCGGGTGTTCTCAACAACTCGCCGGGAACACCACCCACGGTTCCACTGCTTTCGCAACAGATACAGATGTACCTCGGCGCCACCGGCGGCAAGGCCGACCCGAACGCCTTGTATTCGATGTGGGGCGGCGCCAACGACGTCTTCTACAACGTTTCCCTCTACCAGAGCGGCGCGATCACGCAAGCGCAATTGCAGGCGAACCTGCAGGCTGCGGCGCAGACCGAACTCGGATTGATCGCGCAGCTCGGCCAGGCCGGCGCCAAGCGCGTCATCGTGTTCAACCTGCCCGACATCGGCCAGACGCCGGAGTCGCTGGCGCAAGGCCCGACCGCCGTCGCGCAGGGCACCGGATTGTCGATCATCTACAACAGCACCTTGAATGCCGGCCTGGCGCAAACCGGTGTGGACATCATTCCGATCGATACCTTTGGCTTCCTCCACGAAGTGATCGCCGATCCCGCGCGCTACGGTTTCACCAATGTCACCGATGCGGCATGCGGCTTGGCTTCCACGTCGCTGCTGTGCGGTCCGCAGGGTTCCGGGCTGCCCTATACCTACGCGCCCGGCACCGATCAGACGTGGTTGTTCGCCGATGGCGTGCATCCCACCACCGCGGCGCATGCATTGCTGGGCGAATACGTGGTGTCGGTGATCGAAGCGCCGGGACAGCAATCGTTGCTGCCCGAAGCGCCGCTGCAGGTAAGTGATGCGGTGACACGCAGCCTGCGCAACCAGGCCATGGCGCAATTCGGTACGCCTAGGGACGGCTCGCCGCACGGTTTCGCCGACTACAGCTACAGCCAGCAGAAAATCGACGCGACCATGAACACGCCGGCGTCCGAAGGTCATTTCAACACTCTGACGCTGGGGGGCAACGTGCGCACCAGCGATCATCTGTCGCTGGGACTTGCCACCACCTTGTCGCACGACAACGCCGGCTTCGGCAGCGGCGGCGGCTTCAAACTGGACGAATTGTTGAGTTCGGCCTATGTGATGTACGACTGGCAGGGCGGCAGCTATCTCGGCGCGATCGGCAGCGCCGGCACACTGCAATTCCACGATATAGAGCGCGACATCGTGCTGGGTCCAACGACCCGGATCGAAAGCGGCTCCACGTCCGGTTCGCACATCGCGCTCAGCTTGACCGGAGGCTGGCTGTTCGGCACCGACGCGCTGCGCAACGGGCCGTTCGCGAACGTGGGATACCAGCGCGTGCGCGTCGGCGGGTTCGACGAGAACGGCGGCGACAGCACGGCGATGACTTATCAACGGCAGGAACGAGAAGCGATGGTCGGCACCCTGGGCTGGCAGTTGATCGGCAACTGGCAGTCGGGCGAAACGGCGCTGCATCCCTACGCGCAACTTGCATGGAATCACGACAGCAAGGCGGATCCGCAGGACATGCGCGCCGGCCTGGTGGACATGCCGGGCACTTTCGCGATGCCGGGTTTTGCGCCGGACAAGACTTGGGGCAGCGCGGGTTTTGGTCTGGCTGCCGATTTCAACCCATCGTTCTCGATGTGGGCCAGCTACGACGGCCGCTTTTCCGACAGCAACCAGCGCGTCAACAGCGTGAACGTGGGCGGGAAGCTGAGGTTCTGATTTCGCACCGTCGCAAAGAAAAAAGCCGCGCGAACTGCGCGGCTTTTTTTATGCTGAGGGTTTTGAGTGCTTCCTTTGAGAAGTGCGGCCATGGATGGCCGCTTTTGGAACTTGCCAGTCCAAATTGCGCACCGTTCATGATCGCCTGTTCGGGCAGCGATCAGGGACGATCGCAAAAACAAACCGTCAGTGCTTCGGCTTCTTGTTGAACTGCTTGTACAGCGCCTCGGCCTGATCGTGCAGCGCGCTCGCGGCATCGTGCGAGAGTTCGCTGATCTTGCCGTTCTCCTCGTGCTGCTTCAGCACCAGTTCGCCGTTCTCGTCCCAGCCGGCGCGATCGGTCGAACTGATCGGCGCTCCCTTCTTCGGACTGGTTTCCTGCACCACCACCCAGGGACGTCCATCCTGATAGGCGTAGTCGGTGCTGGTGTAGTTGCCCTTGTCGCCCTTGTCCACCAGTTCGCGGATGAACTCGACGCCGTTCTTGTCGGAGAACACCTGCCAGCCGCGCGAAGCCTGGTCGTTGGAGGCGGTGCCCTGCGTCATCTTCATGCCGCCGATGCGGCTTTGCATGGTCTTGAAGTCCGACAGCATCTTGTCGGCCGCCGTCGGCTCCGCCACCAGATGCAGATTGACGTTGGCAGGCGCGCCGTGGGTCAGCACCGGAGTCTGGAGCGTGGTCGAAAATACGCGACCATCGTTTTCCATCTTCGCCTGCAGCACGTAGATGTCGGTCGCCTTGATCTGCTTGGGATCGAAGCTGATGTCGAATTTCTGCGGCATTTGCGGCGGCGCGAACGATTGACTGTTCACCGGCACGCCCGGCTGCTGCGTGACATCCATCAGAGTCAGATCGAGCTTGGCCTGCGGCGTGATCTGCACGGTGTTGTCGGCGAGAGCCACGGTGCCTGTGACCGCGCTGGGCACCGGCGCCGGTGCGGGCTGATTCGTTCCGGTGTTGTTGTTCTGATTATTCGATTGTCCGCTGCAAGCACCGAGCAGGAGTCCGGCGATCACCAGCGGCAAAACAAGCTTGCGCATGGGGAGTCCTTCTGGTCAAGGAACGCGCGCAATGGCGTCGAATCGATAATGCTACCCGGCGCGACCGCGCGGCGAAAGGTCAAAAGCAGGATCGCCTTTCGACGATTCCCGCTTCGTGCAGGAATCGTCAACCGCGGCTTCACAGGGCGCGCTGCTGGCTGAGATTCGCATCCGCGGTATGAAGCCGGCGGCGCAGCGCCGCCGGCCCCACTCCACTCCCCAATTCCCGCTTCGCGCCTGAAGCTAAAGAAAAGTTAACCACCCGTCAAGCGAGCAGGAGGACTCGAGTTGCCTCTCCGTTAAAGCTGCGTTATGCGATGCGTCCAGTGCACGGCGTGTACGCATCGCCCGCAGCCGATTTCTGCAACACCTCCAGGTTCGCGCAAGCGCCAGCCCTTGCGAGAGATATTCCAGCGCGCGCTGCCGACGGTGTCCGGGCGATCGGCTCATGCGGTGCGGTTCTCCCCACGCGACTGGGCCAGTGTTTCCGCGAAACTCGAGAGTTGTGCCGCGTATCGGCGCCACCCCCCGCGTGAGGCGGGCTGCGCTCCGCAGGCCGCCGATTCATTCGAAACCGTTTCCTGCTCGCCGCTTGCAGTCTCCGCGCCGCTGCAGTGGGCCAGCAGATCCCGCGGCACGCAGGATCGCGCGGACGAAAACCGCTCACAGGGCACGTCGAAGATCACGCCGGACATCTGCGCATGCCAATGCGCCATCAACCGCCGGTAACACCGATCGTGTGCGGCCAGCGCCGCGAGGTCGTAGGCGTATTCGTGGGTGTCGCCGAAGAAGTTGCGGAATTGCGCAAAACAGGCGTCCATCGGATCGCAAGCGACATGCAGGATGCGGGCGTTCGGCAGGGCGGCGTGGATCAGGCCGGCATACATCCAGTTGTCGGGGCGGCTGTCGATGAAGTACGGCTTGCCGCGCGCGCGCCATTGCGTCTGCGCGAGGTAGCGCCGTCCGAGTTCTTCGAAGTCCAGCGTGGGAACGCGTTCCAGGAATTGCTCATCCTGCATGTTGCGGTGATCCGACGCCCAGCGGAGCTGTTGCTCGAAATCGTTCAATTCGCCGGCGTGGACGACATCCGGATGGGCGCCCAGCAACTCCGCGAGTTCGTGCGTGCCGGTATGCGGCAGTCCGACGATGAAGATTGGTTGTGGTCCATCGCTGTTCGACTGCGCGGGCTGCAACGCCTCGCGGGTGCACAAGGCGATACAAAGATCGAACCAGTGCTGCATGCGTGCTACGTCGCAGCGTTTGCGCTGCGCCATGATCGTGTTGGCTCGGATCAATGCAGACCAGGCATCGTCGTAGCGGCCGACGTCCTCGAGCTCCTTGTAGAGGGCGAATTCGAGCGCGGCGTGATCGCGCGAACCGCGCGCGACGTTCTTGATTCCACCGGCCAAAGTATTGAAGTGGTTGCGCTCACGCGTTTGCACGCGCAGGTAAGCCAACTCCAGCGCGATTTCGCCGTGCGTCGGCCCGAGCAGAAAGCCCAGTTCCAGCTCGGGCTCCGCTTCATCCGCTCGTCCGAGGCACACCAGCTCGCGGCCGCGCCGATGACGAACGCCGTCGCCGTCGAATCCAAGCTCGCGCGCACGATCCGCTTGCGCCAAGGCGTTGGCATGTTCGCCGAGCGCGTGCCAGTGATCGGCAAGGCGGATCAAAAGCGCGTCGGAGCTGACGCTTTTCAACAGCGGCCGCTGCAGGCATTCGCGTGCAGCGACCGCCTCGCCGACGCGCAGCAACGCGCCGGCGGTTTCGCAAATCAGATCCGGATAGTCCGGTGCGCAGCGCGCGGCACGCAGTGCGTGTTCGGCGGCTTCGCGTACGCGGTTCTGCCGCCAGGCGAGATTGCTCAGCGCCAGCCGCGCCAGCGTGTGATCGGGCTCGACAACGAGCAGCGCCTCCAGTGCGGCGCGCGCGGGCGCGGCTTGCTTCGCGGCCAGATGGACTTGCGCTTGCGACCAGAGCTGCCCGGCTTGCGACGCGGAATCGGACATCACAGCAGCGCGATATCGGCGATCGCGTCGAACTGCGCCTTGATCTTCGCCAGCAGGCGGATGCGATTTGCGCGCAAGGATGCGTCTTCGGCCATCACCAGCACCTGGTCGAAGAACATGTCGACCGGCGTTTGCAATTGCGCCAGCCGCGCGAGCCGACCTTGGTAATCGCCATGCCGATCGGGAGCGGATTCGGCTTCAGCGTCTCGCAGCGACTGCCATAGCTCGCGCTCGGCCGGTTCGCGCAGAAGTGATTCGTCGATCGTTTGCGCCGCGGCGGCGCGCGCATCGATGCCTTCCTTGCGCAGGATGTTGGCGACGCGCTTGTTGGCGGCGGCGAGATGTTCGGCTTCGGAACGTTTTGCGAACGCCGCGACGGCGCGCAGACGGCGATCGAAATCGAGCAGGCTGACCGGCTCGATCACCGCCACGGCTTCGAATTGCTGTGGAGTGAAGTCGCGTTCGGCGTAGTAGCCGCGCAGGCGATCGAGGATGAAGGCGTACAGCTCGTCGGCGAGTTCGATGCGGCGTGCATCGACGCGCGCTTCTGATTTCGAATTCGCTGCGAATGCGGTTTCAGGTATCTGCTCCAGCGCCTCGCGCAGGCACACGCGCAGATCCAGATCGATGCCGCCCTCGATCAGCGTCCGCGCCAGGCCCAAAGCCGCGCGGCGCAGCGCGAACGGATCCTTGTTGCCGGTCGGTTTCAAACCGATCGCGAAGATGCCGGCGAGCGTGTCCAACTTGTCGGCGGTCGACAGCACCTGCGCCAGCGGTCGATCCGCAATGCCGTCCTCGGCGTTGCGCGGGCGGTAGAACTGATCCAGCGCATCGGCGACTTCGGGTCGCTCGCCCTGCGCGGCCGCGTAGTGCCGGCCCATCACGCCCTGCAATTCCGGAAACTCGCCGACGATGCGCGTCATCAGATCGCAGCGGCTCAACGCCGCCGCCTGCGTGGCGAGCGCGGCGTCCACTTCCATGCCGGATCCGCGCAGGCGATTGGCGATCGCGCGTGCGAGTTCCGCCACGCGCACGGTCTTGTCCCACAGGCTGCCCACTGCCTTCTGCCAGGTGACATCGCGCAGCGCCTGCTGATGCGAGGCCAACGGCGTTTTCAAATCCTCGTCGAAGAAAAACTTCGCATCGGCGAAACGCGGACGGATCACGCGCTCGTAGCCGTGGCGGATTTGCGCCGGGTCCTTCGATTCGATGTTGGCGATGCCGATGAAACGCTCGGTCAGCTTGCCTTGCGCGTCGAAAACGGGGACGAACTTCTGGTTCGTTTCCATCGTCATCACCAGCGCTTCGTGCGGCACGGCGAGATAATCGCGATCGAAGGCGCAGGCAATCGCCACCGGCCATTCGGTGAGGTTCGCAATTTCATCGCAGAGCGTTTCCGAGAGCCGTGGTGCATCGTCCGCGCCCGCCGTACCTTGCACTTGCGTGCGAATGCGCGCGCGCCGCTCAGCCGGATCGGCGATGACTTTCGCTGCACGCAATGAGTCGACATACGAGTCCGCATCGGCCAGATGCACGGGCTTGGGATGCATGAAGCGATGGCCGCGAGATTGGCGGCCGCTCTTCAGACCCAGCACTTCGCCCTCGATCACGCGGTCGCCGTGCAGCATCACCAGCCAGTGCACCGGGCGCACGAACGAATAATCGTGATCGCCCCAGCGCATCGGCTTTGGTATCGGCAGCGCGCTCAAGCTTTCCGAGACGATTTGCGGCAACAGCATCGCCATAGATTGCCCCGGTGTGGTCGCGCGATGCACGAAGCGCTCGCCCTTGTTGTCGCTGGCGCGCTGCAACTGCGTCCACTCCACGCCGGCTTTTTGCGCGAAGCCCAGCAGCGCGCGTGTGGGCTGGCCTTGCGCGTCCAACGCGATGTTGACGTACGGCCCGAAGGATTCGGTTTGCTGCTCGCGTTGCGTCGCTGTGACATGCGGCACATACACCGCCAACCTGCGCGGTGTGCAGAACGCGCGGGCGTGTTCGGTATCCGCCGCGATGCCGCCCTTGCTCAAACCATCGCACACGCCGCGCGCGAAGGCTTGCGCGAGTTCGTCCACCGAGTGGATCGGCAACTCTTCGCAACCGATTTCGATCAGCAGCGGCCGCAACGCTTCAGCCATTCGCGTGCTCCGCTTTTTCAGGCGGGAGCGAAATTTTCGCGACGTAGCATTCCGCCACTGCCCGCGCCAGCGCACGCACGCGCAGGATGTAGCGCTGACGCTCTGTCACGCTGATCGCGCGACGCGCATCCAGCAGATTGAACGCGTGGCTCGCCTTGCACACCTGTTCGTAGGCCGGCAGCGGCAAATCCAGTTGCACCAGTTTCTGCGCTTCGGCTTCGCAAGCGTCGAAACGGTGGAACAGCTCGGCGACATCCGCGTATTCGAAGTTGTACGCACTCTGCTCGACTTCGTTCTCCTGGAACACGTCGCCGTACTTCACCACGCCGTGCGACGCACGCGTCCACACCAAATCGAACACGCTGTCCACGTGCTGCAGGTACATCGCCAGGCGTTCGAGCCCGTAAGTGATCTCGCCTGTCACCGGCTTGCATTCCAGTCCGCCGGCTTGCTGGAAGTAGGTGAACTGCGTGATCTCCATACCGTCCAGCCACACTTCCCAGCCCAAGCCCCACGCGCCGAGCGTCGGCGATTCCCAGTTGTCCTCGACCAGCCGCAGGTCGTGCACCAGCGGATCGATGCCGAGTTCCTTCAGCGAACCGAAATAGCGCTCGACGATGTTGTCGGGATTGGGCTTCAACACCACTTGATATTGGTAGTAGTGCTGCAAGCGGTTGGGGTTCTCGCCATAGCGGCCGTCGGTGGGGCGGCGGCACGGTTGCGCATACGCCGCAGCCCACGGCTGCGGGCCGAGTGCGCGCAAAAATGTGGCCGGATGAAACGTCCCTGCACCGATTTCGATATCCAGCGGCTGCAACAGCACGCAACCCTGATCCGCCCAGTAACGGTTCAAGGTCTGGATCAGTTGCTGGAAGGTCGGACCAGTCATCGGAACGCCGCGGAAAGCGCGTTAGTATAGCCACGCATATTCGAGGCGAACCGCTGATGGCCGTGAATCCGCACCCCCGCAAAGTCGCGCCCGCGCTGGGCCGGCGCGGACGGCTGGAACTGGACGAGGTGCTGGCGACGTTGATCGCCGATGGTCTGCTGTCCGCGGAAGACGCCAAGCGCGTGCGCGGCTCGGATCGCAGCGGCAAGAGCGCGCTGGAATTGCATCCGCTGGTGCTGATCGGCACCGCGAAAGTGCCCGATCAACGCAATCCCGGCAAACCGCTTTCGGTCGAATCTCTGACCGTGTGGCTGGCTGAGAAGGCCGATCTGCCATACCTGAAGATCGATCCGATGAAGATCGACGCCGGCGCGGTGACGCAGGCGGTGTCGCATGCGTATGCGCAGCGGCATCGAATTCTTCCGGTGGCGGTGGACGGCAACGCGGTCACCTTCGCCACTGCCGAACCGTTCGATACGCACTGGGCGGCCGATCTCGCGCAGATGATCCGGCGTGAGGTGAAACTGGTCGTTGCCAACCCGCTGGATGTCAACCGCTACCTGCTGGAGTTCTACGGCGTGCAGCGCTCGATCGCGCTGGCGCGCGATGCGAAGCAGGAAGATTACGACGCGGGGAAGATCCTAAACTTCGAACAGTTGCTGGAACTGGGCAAGGGCGGTGAGATCGGTGCAGACGATCGCCATGTCGTCCACATCGTGGACTGGCTGCTGCAATACGCCTTCGACCAACGCGCCTCGGACATCCATCTGGAACCGCGCCGCGAGGCCGGGCAAATCCGTTTCCGCATCGACGGCATCCTGCACAAGGTTTTCGAACTGCCGCCGCCGGTGATGACCGCGGTGACGGCTCGCGTCAAGATCCTTTCGCGGCTGGACATCGCCGAGAAACGCCGTCCGCAGGACGGCCGCATCAAGACGCGCTCGGCGGGCGGGCGCGAAGTGGAGCTGCGCATTTCCGTGATGCCGACCGCATTCGGCGAAAAAGTGGTGATGCGCATCTTCGATCCGGACATCGTGGTGAAGGCGTTCGCGCAACTGGGGTTTTCTCCCGACGAGGAAAAATCCTGGCGCTCGATGGTGGAGCGTCCGCACGGCATCGTGCTGGTGACAGGCCCCACCGGTTCCGGCAAGACGACCACGCTGTATTCCACGTTGAAACATCTGGCCACGCCGGACTTGAACGTCTGCACCGTCGAAGATCCGATCGAAATGGTTTCGGCGGAGTTAAATCAGTCGCAGGTGCAGCCGGCGATCGATTTCGATTTCGCCGCCGGTGTGCGCACGCTGCTGCGGCAGGATCCCGACATCATCATGGTCGGCGAGATCCGCGATCTGGAAACCGCGCAGATGGCGGTACAGGCCTCGCTCACCGGCCATCTGGTTCTCTCCACCTTGCACACCAACGACGCGCCGAGCGCGGTCACGCGCCTGCTCGATCTCGGCGCGCCGCATTATCTGATCCAGTCGACGCTCGCCGGCGTGGTCGCGCAACGTCTGGTACGCACGCTGTGTCCGCATTGCAAAGTGGAAGGCACGGTCGACGTCGATGCCTGGCGCGCGCTGACGCACGGCTGGAATCTCGCGCCGCCCGAACGCGTCTTCGTGCCGACCGGTTGCCTGGAATGCCGCAACACCGGTTATCTGGGCCGCACCGGCATCTACGAGATGATGGCGATCTCGGCGGCCTTGCGCGCGATGATCTCGCCGCAACTGGACCTCGCCGCGTTCAATGCCTGCGCACTGAGCGAGGGCATGCGCCCGCTGCGCATTTCCGCTTCCGCGCAAGTCGCACGCGGAATCACCACGATAGAAGAAGTGATGGGCGTGTTGCCGGCGGAGTAAAAGCGGAACCGAAAACAAGTTTCTCGTCATTCCGGCGCAAGCCGGAATCCAGCTTTGATGTGCATGAGAGCAAGAGCTGGATTCCGGCCCCGGAATGACGAGAATGTAAGATTTCTTTAGTTTTGCACCTCACGATTTCTCCCGCCTCCCTTCATGCCCAGACCACTCCTGATCATCCAAACCGGCGAAGCGCCGGAACCTATTCTCGAAAAACTCGGCGGCTTTGCGCACTGGTTCCGCGCGTCGATGCGCTTGCGCCCCGAACAAGTGCGCGTCGTGCGCGTGGATGCGAGCGAAAAATTGCCGAAGCCGAAGGAAGTCGCCGGCGCGGTGATCACCGGGTCCGGCGCAATGGTCACCGATCGCGAGCGCTGGAGCGAAGACACCACCGCCTGGTTGCGGAACGCGATGGATGCCGAGCTGCCGCTGTTCGGCGTCTGCTACGGCCACCAGTTGATGGCGCATGCGTTCGGCGGCACGGTCGGCTGGCTGCCGGGCGGACGCGAGATCGGCACGCAACCGATTGCGCGCAACGGTCGCAATGATGTCCTGCTCGACGGCATGCCGACGAATTTTCCCGCGCACACCACGCACCGGCAGAGCGTGATCGAAGCACCGAAGGGCGCACAGGTGCTGGCGCGCTCTTCCGCCGATCCGCACCAGATCCTGCGTTACTCATCCAACGCGATCTCGACCCAATTCCACCCCGAGTTCGGCGTGCGCGCGATGCGCGCGTACTTGCGTTCGCGCGAAGAAGCGCTGCTCGAGGAAGGCCACGACGTCATCGCGTTGGAGCGCGAAGTCACCGCCACGCCGGAAGCGCGCGCATTGCTCCGGCGTTTCGCACAGACCGCGTTGCGCCGGTAGGGCGGGCACCGCCCGCCGCAAGTAACCGTCCCTGGTGCCTGCGCCGGCCCGGCCGTCCTTGGCCGGTCGCTCAGCCGAGCGCGCGATGCGATTCAACGCATCGCGTCAGCATTCGGCTTCGCCCTACGCGCGCAATCTCCGCGCCACCGCACCGCGCGAGATCAACGCGAAGACGATGCCGAAGGTGAAGCCGGCGATGTGCGCCCACCACACCACGGTGCCGAAACCCGGACCCGCCCAGGTGAACAGCAGTTGCAACAGCACCCACATGCCGATCATCAACCAGGCCGGCACGCGCACGAATTCGAAATAGAAACCCAGCGGCAGCACCAGACCCAGGTGCGCACGCGGAAACAGCGCCAGGTACGCACCCACCACTGCGGACACCGCGCCGCTGCATCCGACGATCGGCGCGGTCACGCCCGACAACGTCAGCGCGCCGATCACGTTGGCGAACGCGCCGCCCAGCAGGAACAGCCACAGGAATCGTGGCGAACCCAACGCGCGTTCAGCCGAGAAACCGAAGATCACCAGGAACAGCACGTTGCCGACCAGATGCAGCCAGTCGGCATGCATGAACAGCGCGGTGAACAGCCGCAGCCACGGCCAAGCCGAGAACGGATAGTGCGGATCGAATAGCCGCGCCGGCACCGTGCCCCAGCGCGCCAGCACCGCATAACGCGCTTCCGGCGAGGCCAGCATCAGCCAGCAGAACACCGCCACGCACGCGGCCACCAGTAGCGGCGTGGCCCAGCGCAGATGGCTGCGGTGGCGATCCGGGACGTGGACGAACATGCACGTAAGTTAGCGGTGTCTTGCCCGCCGGACCAAGACGCGTTTCGCGCCCTCATCAAACCCACATCCGGCCATCATGACCCGCGCCGGGTACGCCGCTATAGTCCGCCGGCCGATCGGAAATGCGCGGTCCCCTCACCCCTGCCGCACAACTCAAGGAGGCGGACATGTCCGCCGGATTCGGATCCACCCAGATGTCTTCGTGGCAGACGCTGGCTGCTGCGCTGCGCGGCAAGTTGCTGTTGCCGAGCGATGCGGATTACGAAGAGCGCCGCCGCGTCTGGAATGGTGCGATCGATCGGCACCCGCTGGCTATTGCGCGCTGCGTGGATGCCGAAGACGTCAGCGCGGCGATCAAATTTTGTGCGCGCGAACATTTGCCGATGACGGTGCGCGGCGGCGGTCACAACGTGGCGGGCCTGGCCGTGCGCGATGGCACTCTGATGCTGGATCTCGGCCCGATGAATCACGTCGAAGTCGATGCGCAAGCGGGTGTCGCCCGCGTCGAAGGCGGCGCCTTGTGGCGGGATGTGGACGCGGCGACGCAGCCGCACGGGCTGGCTACTACCGGCGGTTTCGTTTCGACCACAGGCGTGGGCGGATACACGCTCGGCGGCGGCGTGGGTTGGCTGATGCGGCGCGCGGGTTTGGCGATCGACAACTTGCTCGAAGTCGATGTGGTGCTGGCGGATGGCCGTTCCGTCGTTGCGAATGAAAAACAGCACGCCGACCTGTTCTGGGGTTTGCGCGGCGGGGCCGGGAGCTTGGGCGTGGTGACGCGCTTTGCGTTCCGCCTGCATGAGGTCGGTAACGTCCTGGCGGGAGCGGTGTTTCATCCTGCTACCGCAGCGCCCGCCCTGCTGAAGACTTTCCGCACCTTCGCTGCGGATGCGCCGGACGAATGCACGCTGATGCTGGCATTCCTGACCGCGCCGCCTGCGCCATTTCTTCCCGCACATGTGCACGGCACGCCCATCGTCGCGCTCGCCTGGTGCTGGAGCGGCGATCCCGCGCGGGGCGAGCAGGTTCTCGCGCCTCTCACGGGATCCGGCCAGCCGCTCGGACGGGTGGGTGGCGTCATGCCCTATGCCACTTGGCAGCAGACGTTCGACTCGCATGCCGCAGCCGGCGATCACTACTACTGGACGACCTCGCAATTCGATGCGTTCGACGACGCGCTGATCGACGCGCTGGTTCCTCTCGCTGCGGCTTCACCCGATCCGTTGTGCGAAGTGCACGTGCATCATCTCGGCGGCGCAGTCGCCCGAGTTCCGAATCACACCACCGCTTTCACCCACCGGGACGCGCCGTTCTTCATCAATGTCATCGGCCACACCGACGTCGCGGAGCGGTTTGCGGCGATCCGCGATTGGACCCATGCGCTGCGTTCGGCGCTCTCGCCTTTCGCACGTGCAGGCATCCAGCCGAACTTCGCGGGCGAGTCGTCCGACCTGCAACGGCGTACGCACGATTCGGCCACGCAGGCGAGACTGATAGCGCTGCGCGCGCGCTACGATCCGGATGGACTGCTGGCGCCCGTGCGCGCACCTTGAGCCGCGGAGATTTCCGCCAGCAGCGTGCGCGCTTCGGCTACCACATCCTCGAAACGCGCCGATGCACCTGCCAGTTGTACGCGTTTGAATTCGGGACCCAGCGCTTCCCGCGCCTTTCTTTCGGCGGTCTGCTGCGCTTTCCGCCAGTGCGGCATCAGCGGTGCACCGGTCAGTTCGCGCACGCGCGCTGCGGCGGCCAGGAAGCGTGCAGCACTGGCGAACTCACCGCTTTCGGCCGCCAAGTAGGCGGCGCCCTCCACGCAACCGGCGACCCCGCGCCAGCTCCGGACCTTGGCGAAAACATCCATGTTCTGCAACCAGTCCGCCGCGCTGCTCCGATCGCCGAGGTAGTAGCGCTGCAAGGCAAGATTGATCTGCGCGTATGCGGACTGGAAATAGTCGCCGTGCAGGGATGCGCAGTCCAGTGCCTCGCTGATGCTCGCTTCCGCTTCGACGTGGAGGCCGTTCATGGCCGAGGCAATGCCGCGGCCCAACAAGGCCATCGAGCGCAGCCATGAATCGCCTTGCGCTGCGGCGATCTCCAAGGCGGCTCGCACGCAAGTTTCCGCGGCCGAGAAATCTCCGCAGGTGGCGAGTTCGAGGGCCAATACCGCCTGGCCCGCGCCCGCCAACCACGTTTCTCCCGCCTGCGCCGCCACGGCGATGCCTTCGCGCAGGCGCGACGCGGCACGGTCGTGCGCCTGGCAATGGTGCAGTACCGTACCGACAGCGATCAACGCGCGCGCGCGGTGCGGCGTGGAAGCCTGTCCCGCCTCGAGCGCGCGTTCCAGCCATTGCGCCGATTGGGCATAGTCGGTGTGGCTGCGGAAGTACCAGCAGAGATTGCCGACCAGCGCGAGCGCGCTGTCGGCGAATTCGGCCCGCGTCATAGCGAAATCGCAGGCCGAGTGCAGATTGGCCCATTCCCGCTTGATGCGTTCGTACCAGACGTGCTGGCGTTCGCGGAGGAGTTCCGTGTTGACGCGCTCGGTGAGCTGGACGAAATGCGCGAGGTGCGCCTTGCGCGCGCAGACCTCGTGGTCGCCTGCGGCGAGGCGCTCCATCGCGAACAGCCGCACGCTGTCGAGCAGGCGGTAGCTCGGCGGATTGGTGGCGCCGTCCATCACCAGCAGGGACTTGTCCATCAATCCGCCCAGCAGATCCAGTGTTTGCGAATCATCCAGCCCGAGTGCCGCGCCCATCGTGGTGGCGCCGCCCAGCGTGCAGGAGCCGATGAAGATGCTCAATCCGCACAGCAGCATCTGCTCGCGCTCGGAGAGCAACGCGAAGCTCCATTCGATCAAAGCGCTCAAGGTCCGGTGACGCGCAGGACGGTTCGGATTGTCTTCCGCCAGAGCGAGCAGACGATCGTCCATCCGAGCCAGCAATTGCTCCGGACTCAACAGGCGCAGACGCGCGGCAGCCAGTTCCAGCGCCAGCGGCAAGCCCGCAAGACGATGACAAAGTTTCGCCACGCAGCCGGCGTTGTCCGGCGTCAGCGCGAAGCCGGAGGCGAACGTGCGCGAGCGCGCCAGCAGCAACTGCACCGCGGCAACACGCGACAGCTTGGCGATGTCTGCATCGCTGGCCCATTCTCTTTCGGACGGCAGTTCCAGCGCCGGCAGCGGATACAGCGCCTCGCCGGCGCAGTTCAACCGGCGCTGGCTGGTCACCAGCGCCCGCACCCCTGCGCATCCCGCCAGCAGATTCGTCAGCACCTGTCCGAGCACCGCGGCGATGCGCTCGCAGTTGTCGAACACCAGCAACGCACGGCGTGAACGCAACAACTCGCCAAGGTGCGCGACCAGATCCTCCGCGTCGGTCGCGACCCGGACATCGAAGGTAGACGTGAGCAGCCGTGAGAGCGCTTGCGCATCGGGCAACATCGTGCAGTCGAACAGCCAGACGCCGTCCGCGAAATCCGCTTCGACCAAACGCGCCGTTTCCAGAGCGGCTTGGGTCTTGCCGACACCGCCAGGGCCGGTGACCGTCACCAGACGGTTTTCGCGCAAAAGGCGCCGCAGTTCGTCGATATCGCGATCGCGCCCGATCAGCGCAGCGGTGCGCTCGGGTATCCGTGCGCGGGCAGGCGGCGCAAAACGCAGGGACGATGAAATTTCCGCCGTGGTGTATTGCAAGGGCGCGATGAAGCGATAACCCAGGCCGTGCACGGTCTGGATGCAATGCGGATTTTCGCTGTCGTCGGCCAGCGCCTTGCGCAATTGCGCGATGAGGCGATTGAGCGTGGCGGGCGTGACGTAGCTGTGGCCCCAGACCGCATCGAGCAAATGATCACGGCTGAGCAGTTCGTTGGGATGTGCCAGGAACTGCAGCAACACCGAAAACGCTTTCGGCTCGATGGCGATTTCGCGTCGGCCGCGCAGCAGCCGGTGCGCGCCCGCGTCGACGACCACGTCTGCGAAGGCGAACGTGCCCGTGTCGGCCACGCGCTCCGTGTGTTCGTGCTTCCCCATGCCGTGCGCTCCGCCCCGGGACGTCAACGCTCGTGCTGCACTCTCGCGATTTCCCTATCGAAACATCATGACTCGCATCCGCACTCGGGCGCAGTTTATACGCCGACGGACGGCGCGAGCCGATCCGCCCGACAAACTTCCAGGAGACCGCAATGAACATCCGTCTGCAAGCAGCCATCGGACTGGCTCTGATCGGCCTGTCCACCGTCGCCATAACCCACCAGGCGCAGGCCTGTGGTCTGGACAGCACGCATTTCTCCGCTGCCGGCCACTGGTCGTTGCCGATGTATCGGCCCAGCGGCAACCTGCCTCTGGCGCTGCCCGACACAAAGCGAGTGTCGGCATATGCCAATCCCCTGCAGCGCCTGTTTCCCATCACGGGCCTTTACCAGTTCACGTTCACCGCGGAAGGCAATCCGCCGCCGGGTCCGCCCGACGGTACCGTGATCGACCAGGGTTTCGTGACTTGGCACGCCGATGGCACGGAACTCCAGAATTCCGGCAAGAATTCCGCTTCCGGGAATTTCTGCATGGGCGTTTGGGAAAAGACGGCGCCGCACAACTACGCGCTCAACCACTATGCGCTGAATTGGGATCCTACGGGCCAGGTTTTCATCGGCCCGGTCAACATCCGCGAAAGCATCTCGCTGGCTCGCGACAACAACTCCTACAGCGGCAGCTTCACCCTCGACCAGTACGCACCGGACGGAACCACGCTGCTCGCCCACGTCCAAGGCACCGTGGCAGCTTCACGCATTACAGTGGACAGCAACTGATCTCGTCGACTACATCCGGCCGCCGGGCGCGAAGTTCGCGTCCGGCGGTCTTGTGATCATCCGACTGCGCGCAACAGCACCCGCGCGAAGTTGCGCTTGCCGACCTGCAACACACCTTCGAAGCCAGGCGCGAATGCGCGTTGTGCATCTTCGACCACTTGCGAGTCCACGCGCACGGCCCGTTCCCTGATCTTGCGATTGGCTTCCGAGTTGCTCGCCGTTAACCCGGCGGCGGTCAGCAGCGCCGGCAATTTCAAGCCTTCCGGCGGTACTGCAATTTCGCTGAGCGGCACCAACGCGGTGTCACCATCGCCGCGCACCACCGCGTGCCACGCGGCAACCGCGCGTTCGGCTTCCGCTTCGCCCTGGAAACGCGCGGCCAGTTCGTGCGCCAGTTGCAATTTGAAATCGCGTGGATTCGCTTTTCCACTTTCCGTTGCGCGTTTCATTTGTGCGATGTCGTCCAATGATTTCTCGAACGACAGCAACTCGAACCAACGCCACATCACCTCGTCGTCGATCTTCATCGTTTTCGTCACCATGTCGATGGCGGGCTCATTGATGCCGATGTAATTGCCGAGCGATTTGGACATCTTGTTGACGCCGTCGATGCCCTCCAGCAGCGGCATCGTCAGCACGATCTGCGGTGGTTGGCCGTGCTGCTCCTGCAACGCGCGGCCCATCAGCAGGTTGAACTTCTGATCGGTGCCGCCGAGTTCCACGTCGCACTGCAATGCGACCGAGTCGTACCCCTGCACCAGCGGATAAAGGAACTCGTGGATCGCGATCGGCTGCTGCGCCGCGTAACGCTTGGCGAAATCGTCGCGCTCGAGCATGCGCGCGACCGTGTGCGATGCGGCGAGCTTGATCATCCCCGCCGCATCCATCTTGCCGAACCATTCCGAATTGAAACGCAACTCGGTGCGCGCACGATCCAGCACCTTGTACACCTGCGCTGCGTACGTCTCCGCGTTCGCGATGACCTCTTCGCGCGTCAGCGGTTTGCGCGTGACGTTCTTGCCGGAAGGATCGCCGATCATCCCGGTGAAATCGCCGATCAGGAAAATCACCGTGTGGCCGAGATCCTGGAACTGCCGCATCTTGTTGAGGAGTACGGTGTGACCCAGATGCAGATCGGGCGCAGTGGGATCGAAGCCGGCCTTGATGCGCAATGGCCGCGCGAGTTTCAGACGCGCGCGCAATTCGTCTTCTTTCAGGATCTCGTCCGCGCCGCGCCGGATCAGCGCAAATGCCTCGTCCACTGTGGTTTCCGGATTTCTCATCTTCTTTCGGCGAAGCAAAAGTGCGCTCGCGTTCGCAGGGTTAAAGTGCCGTGGAAGTTAATTGTCCGTTAAATGAGGAAGCGCACGCAAATCTTTGTGCCAAAAGGGATTGACGGCGTGTTTACAAGGTGGCTATGGTACGCGCGCCCGCCGTTGTTGTCCCCTGGAATCCACACCGATGAAGTCTCGTCCGCGCCGCGCCGCCGTCCCGCACTACGTGCGCCGTCAAGCCATCTGCCGCAAGGCGCAGCGCCGACATTCCCGCTTCTACGCACGTTGTTCGCATTGGTCGTTCGGCCGCGATGTGCTGGCCGCGCCGATTCGCTGGAGCCGCGAACGCTGGGTTTTGGCCGGCGGCGCGTTGCTGCTGGCGCTGCTGACCGGTGTCGGATTGCCGGTGTGGTCAAAGGCGATGCGGCATCCGGCCGCGCCGACGCCGCACACCACGTTGGCGCTGTCGCTGCCTCCGTTGCCGATCCAGCCCTCGGTGCCGGCGGTGGAAGACTGGCAGGTCGTGCGGGTGAAATCCGGGCAGACGCTGGCCGACATCTTCCAGGATCACGATCTCTCCGCCGGCGACTTGGCGCGCATACTGGGCAGCGGCAAGGACGTCGATGCGCTCAAGCACATCCATCCCGGTGACGAGATCGCATTTCTTCTCGGCGGCTCCGGCGAATTGCGCGCGCTGCGCTTCGACCGCGATCCCGCCAGCCGGGTCACGCTGCTGTTCAAGAACGCCAGCGGGCCGTTGGTGGAGGAAGTCACTCCGCGTGCGGTGGAACGCCGCGAGCACGTGGCGCACGGCGTGATCGAAGGTTCGCTGTTCGCGGCCGGCAATCAGGCCGGCATGAGCAATGCGATGATCCTGAAGTTGGCAAAGGTGTTCGGCTACGACATCGACTTCGCGCAGGACTTGCAGGCGGGCGACAGCTTCACGGTGATCTACGACGACGTGTATCGCGACGGCGAATACCTGCACGAGGGTGACATCATCGCCGCCGAGTTCATCAACGCCGGCCACCGCTACACCGCGATGCGCTTCCAGAAGCCCGACGGCGACATCGCCTATTACAGCGCCGACGGTCATCCGCTGAAGAAGGCCTTCATGCGCACCCCGGTGGATTTCACCCGTATCTCGTCGACCTTCGGCCTGCGCGAACATCCGATCCTCGGCTACATGAAGATGCACAAGGGCGTGGATTACGCGGCGCCGATGGGCACGCCGATCTACGCCGCAGGCGACGGCACGATCGTGTTCCGCGGTCAGAAGCACGGCTACGGCAATTTCGTGATCGTCCAGCACAGCAAGGACATCAGCACGGCCTACGGCCATATGTCGCGCTTTGCCGCCAACGAGCGCGTGGGCGAGCACGTGCGGCAAGGCCAGATCATCGGCTACGTGGGCATGACCGGCATGGCGACCGGCCCGCATCTGCATTACGAATTCCGCGTGGACGGCCAGCAGCGCAATCCTTTGACCGTGACGCTGCCGCCGCCCGAGCCGTTGTCGGGCGCGTTGATGGCGCAGTTCAAGCGCGACAACGCGCCGCTGCTGGCGCGCATCCAGATGGTGGACGACAACCGGCGGCTGGCCAGCGCCGCGCGCGGCAATTCCAACATCGACTGATCGCGTGGCGCCGCACGACCGTGCCGCGTTGTATCTCGGTCTGATCTCCGGCACCAGCGCTGACGGCATCGACGCGGCGCTGTGTTCGTTCGAATCTTCGCCGCGTTTGCATGCGGCGCTGACGCATCCGTACCCGCACGATTTGCACGCGCGCATTCTGGAACTGGCGCAGGGCGACGGCGCGACCACGCTGGATGAAATCGGCGCGCTCGACGCGCGGATCGGCGCGTGTTTCGCGCAAGCCGCGCTCGCATTATTGGAACGCACGAAGATCGATGCGCAGGAAGTGCGCGCGATCGGCTCGCACGGTCAGACGCTGCGACATCGCCCTTACGCGAATCCGCGTTTCACCTTGCAACTGGGCGATCCGAATCTGATCACGGAGCGTCTGGGAATCACCACCGTGGCGGATTTTCGCCGCGCCGATTTCGCCGCCGGCGGGCAGGGTGCGCCGCTGCTGCCGGTGTTTCATGCCGCATTGTTCGCGCGCGCAGGCGAGGCGATCGGTGTGTTAAATCTGGGCGGCATCGCCAACCTCACCGTGTTGCGCGCGGACGGTTCGGTGCTCGGGTTCGATGTCGGACCGGCCAATGGTTTGCTGGATGCGTGGTGCGCGTTGCACACCGGCGAGACGTTCGACCGCGACGGCGCTTTCGCATCCTGCGGACATGTCGACCACGCACTGCTGCGACGTCTGCTGGAGGACAACTACTTCCGCGCCGCGCCGCCCAAGAGCACCGGCCGCGAACATTTTCATCTCGACTGGCTGCGCGCGCGCCTTGGAGGAAACGAACCGAAGCCCGAAGACGTGCAGGCGACGCTGGTCGAACTCACCGCGCGCAGCGTAGTCGATGCGGTCGATGCGCATGCGAGCGCCGCGCGCGAGATCCTGGTCTGCGGCGGCGGCGTGCACAATCCGCTGCTGATGCACGTCTTGCGCAGCGCGTTGGCACCGCGCTGCATGCGCAGCACCGCCGAGTTCGGCGTCGATCCGGATTACGTTGAAGCGATGGCGTTCGCCTGGCTTGCGCGCGAGCGGATGGAAGGACGCCCAGGCAATTTGCCCGGCGTCACGGGGGCAAAAGGCCCTCGCGTTCTTGGTGGTGTCTATGCACCGCGGCCGCGGGAGCCGGGGCGCTGAAATTCAGGAGAGGGGCTTATCCCACTCGGTGGCGTCCCGGCGATTGCGCGGGCTGCCGGCGGGAATCCGGTCGAACGCCTGCGCGGCATCGTCCAGAAATGCGGCTTCTTCAGGATTCCAGTCATCAGAGTCCGGCACGATGTCGGCGGCGCATGGCAGCAAGTCGTCGAGCACCTGCGCTGCCAGCGTTTCGACCGTGCAGCCGTGTGTGCGCGCGACCATACGCAGGCGCGTCATAACGGGCTCTTCCAGCTGCAGTGTCATTGTCTCGCTCATACGCTCACCCCTGTTTGCCACAGCTCAAGCATGACTCATGCCGGGGCGCGTGCGCCGGGAAGTTGCAAAATTTCACCTTGCAAAGCTTCGACTTGCGAACTTGCCAGCAGGGGCACGGCGGGGCTGAATGACGGTCCGTCCGCTGCACGGCTGCTTCCGGCCGCAGGATCAGGACGCCGCCTGCGGATCGTCGCTCACACGCGGCCACAACCAGAACATCAGCAGCACCGCCGGCAAGATCGACAGAACGGTAATCACGAAGTACACCCCGTAGCCGGTGGCCATCACGATCCCGCCGGCAAAAAAGCCGAGAACTTTGCCGGGCAGGTTCACCATCGAACTCAGCAAGGCATATTGCGTGGCCGTGTGTTGACGGCTGACCAGCGAGGACAGAAAAGCCACGGTGGGAGGACCGAGCACCCCGAGCGTGAAATTTTCTCCGGAAATGACCAAGGTCAATGTCGCCAGGTCGCCGTGGTGTCCCATCAGAAGCAGGTAGAGCAGATTGCTGCACCCGCAAGCGACGATCGCCACCAGCAGGGTCGGCTTGATGCCGAAACGCGCCACCGCCGCGCCTCCCACGAACACGCCGGCGATGCCGATCCAGATGCCGTAGATTTTGGTGATCGTGCCGATCGCGGTCAGGCTGAAACCCATGTCGCGATAGAACGGGCTCATGATGCCGCCGATGGTGGCCTGCTCGGGAACCTTGAACAGCAGGATAAAAAGCAGGATCAGCAGCGCGAGCCCTGCACCATGGCGGCGAAAGAAATCCGCAAACGGATCGACAACGCCGTTGCGCATGGTTTCAAACCAGCTCGGCGGCGCGTAGCGATGCACTTGCGGCTCGCGCGCCAGCAGGTTGGCGACGATCGGGATCGCCATCGTGGCCGCCATCGCCACGTACACCCAGCTCCAGGACAAGTGATCGGCCAGGATCAATGCGAATGCGCCGGCAAGCATCAGGCCCAATCGATAACCGAGTGCGTATGTCGCGACCAGCGCACCCTGTTGGTCGATCGGCGCGATCTCGATGCGATAGGCATCCACCGCGATGTCCTGCGTCGCGCCGAAAAACGCAACGGCCAGC
>Ga0070740_10001127_pt1 | contig 39735 bp, 31 predicted proteins | sample Coa_R2_FD_67286 | JGI IMG/M metagenome (GOLD analysis project Ga0070740, IMG submission 67286) | Surface soil microbial communities from Centralia Pennsylvania, which are recovering from an underground coalmine fire - Coalmine... | ecosystem: Environmental > Terrestrial > Soil > Unclassified ... | reverse complement strand
GTTGATGTCCAGCCGTTCGGGATCGGGAAACTTCTCGGCGGCGCGGGTGGCCGAGCAGACCAGCAGATAGATGCTGCTCCCAACCGGGATCTCTACACCTCGAATCGTCACATCCTGCGTGGTGCGGCGGGAGAGCACATGCACCGGGCTGACATAGCGCAGCAGCTCCTCGACCGCTGTTGGAATTTTGGGCGGGTCGGCCTGCAACTGGGCCATCTGCTCAGGCTGGCTCATCAGATAGTACATGCCGGTGCCGATCAGGTTAGCAGTTGTTTCGTGGCCGGCGAAAAGCAAAAAATTAGTAGCGATCACAATCTCGTCCTCGCTCAGCACATCGCCATTCTCTTCCGCATGAACCATCTTGGAGAGCAGGTCGTCCCCCGGCTGCCTGCGCCGTTCGGCGATCAAACTCTTCAGATACGCCTTGACCTCAGCGAAGACGCCGGCCAGGCGTGGCCAGACCGCCGGTCCGTTGAAAAGCAGGGTAGAGACAAACTCGTTGATCGCCTCGGAGCTGGCTCTGATGTAGGGCCGCCCGCTTCTGGGAATGCTCAAGAGATCGAGAATGACATTCGAGGGTAGGGGATAGGCCAGGTCGGCTACAAGGTCCATGCGGCCTTCGCTCAAACGCTGATCGATCAGTTCGTTGACCAGCTTGCGCACAGTCGGACGAAACGATTCCAGCATGCGTGGAGTGAAGGTCTTGGTCATCAGTGTGCGCTGGCGCGTATGGCCGGGCGGGTCCATGCCCTGTAAGTTATATGCCAGAAATGGCACGATCTGCTTGAGATAGCCCATGCTCTCGTCCTCTTCGGCCAGGCCGAGCGCCTCGCTCATCATGACCGGGACGTTGGACCAGACATCGGATGAGAAGCGGTGATGATCGGAAAAAGCCAGGTTGACATCATCGTACTTGCTCAGCATGAAGCAGTTGAACATCTCGTTCCAACGGACAGGCTCGTTCTCTCTGAGATACGTATACACCGGATACGGGTCCTGGACGGTGGCGAAAAAGTTGTCCAGTTCCAGGGTCGTTTGCTCTGCCATAGATTTTCCTCCCTATGGTGGCTGGTTACTTCTTAGACGGATGGAAAGGGTCTTCTGCTGACACACCCGGCACGCGAATCTTTTGCTGTAGAGTATACGTCACTTTTTGCTTGTTCCACAAGGGCAACAAAAAAGGGATGTGCCGCCCGGAGCACGTGCCAGATGCTCTGAGCGGCACATCCCCTTAACACAGGGCACAGGAAAGAAAAAATCTTACACGTCGGCCATGACCGCGCCGGTATTCGCAGAAGTGACTAGCGAGGCGTAGCGGCGCAGCCAGCGGCTCTTGACTGGCTCGCGCGGCGAGCGCGCTTTCTCCAGGCGCTGCGCGATCTCTGCGGGACTCAGCGCGACGTGCAGCGTTCGCTCGACCAGGTCGATATGGATCATATCGCCATCTTCCAGGGCCGCGATTGGACCGCCGGCTGCGGCCTCTGGCGAGACATGGCCGATGCAGGCTCCGCGTGTCCCGCCGGAGAAGCGTCCATCGGTGATCAGCGCGACCTTCTCGCCCAGGCCCATGCCCATAATGTTCGCGGTGGGGGCCAGCATCTCCTGCATGCCGGGGCCGCCGCGCGGCCCCTCATAGCGGATCACGACGACATCCCCCTCTTTGACCTGTCCGTTGAGAATGCCCGCGCAAGCCTCCTCCTGCGAGTTGAAGATCCTCGCGGGTCCAACGTGCTTCATCATCGACGGAGCGACTGCCGCGACTTTGACTACGGCTCCGTCGGGAGCCAGGTTGCCAAAGAGGATCGCCAGGCCGCCGCGCTCGCTGTGCGGCTTATCGATGGGCAGAATGACCTCGTAATCTTTGACCTCGGCCTCGGCGATATTCTCGCCCAGGGTGCGCAGCGTGACCGTCGGGCGGTCCAGATTGAGCGCGCCAGGCTTTTTAGAAAGCTCCTTGAGGATCGCGCTGATGCCTCCGGCGCGATCAACATCCTCCATGTGCCACTTGCCCGCCGGGCTGACCTTGCACAGGTGTGGCACGCGCGCCGCGACCGCGTTGATGCGCTCTAGCGAGTAGTCGATGCCGCCCTCACGCGCCAGGGCCAGCGTGTGCAGAACCGTGTTGGTCGAGCCGCCCATCGCCATGTCGAGCGCGAAGGCGTTATCGATGCTCTCCTGATTAACGATCTGGCGCGGCGTCAGGTTGGCCTCGATCAGGCGCATAATCTGCTGGCCCGCGCGCCGCGCCAGCTCTTTGCGCTCCTCAGAGATAGCCAGGTAGGAGCCATTGCCAGGAAGGGCCAGGCCAAGAGCTTCCATCAGACAGTTCATCGAGTTCGCGGTAAACATGCCGGAGCAGGAGCCGCAGGTGGGGCAGGCCACCTGCTCCAGCTCAGTCAGCTCACGCTCGCTGATCTTGCCCGCCTGGTATGCGCCCACGCCCTCGAAGATACTAATCAGATCCACGCTGCGCCCATCGGCGGTCTGTCCAGCCTTCATCGGGCCGCCGCTCACGAAGATCGTCGGAATGTCCAGGCGCATCGCGGCCAGCAGCATGCCGGGTACAATCTTGTCGCAATTGGGAATACAGACCATGCCATCGAAGCGGTGCGCCTCGATCATCGTCTCCACGCAATCAGCGATCAACTCGCGACTGGGCAGCGAGTATTTCATGCCGATATGGCCCATCGCGATGCCATCGTCCACGCCGATGGTGTTGAATTCAAAGGGAACGCCGCCCGCCGCGCGAATCGCCTCTTTCACGATCTTGCCAAAGGCTTGCAGATGGACATGGCCCGGCACGACATCGACATATGAGTTACAGACGGCGATGAAAGGCTTGGAGAAGTCTTTCTCTCCCACAACGCCCGTGGCGCGCAGCAGCCCACGATGCGGCGCTCGCTCAAAGCCGAGCTTGATTTGATCTGAACGCATTCTCTCTCCTTAGTACGTGTTACATAGAGGGGCCGGTGTAGGAGGTTGGCTGCGAGGTCCCATCTCTCCCACCTCGCAATGCTTCTTATGCCGGCCCTCCGGCACGTATCTACACTTAATAGCTGACGGGCGTGACCCAGTCGCTATACGCTGGATTCTCGCCCCGGCAGGCAGCGAGATAGATCTGCTGCAATTTCATAGTCAGGGGTCCTGGCTGACCGGAGCCGACGCGCCTGCGGTCCACGCTCACGACCGGCGAAACCTGCACACCGGTTCCACACAGGAAAATCTCGTCGCTGGCATAGAGTTCCGTGCGATCGATGCGCCGCTGTTCCACCTCCATGCCAAACTCTCGCTCGATCATGCCGATCAACGCGTTGCGCGTAATGCCTTCCAGGATATCCTCGGAGAGCGCGGGCGTGGCGAACCTGCCGTTGCGCACGATAAAGAGATTACACGAACTTCCCTCAGAAACCGTGCCGTCGTCGGTCAGCATGATCGCCTCGTCGAAGCCAGCCGCCGTCGCGTCATCGACCGCCAGGCAGCTATTGACGTAGGCCCCGGTCACTTTGGCGCGCACCGGCATCGCGTTGCTGTTCGCGCGCCGCCAGGCGGAGGTGCAGACGCGCAGGCCGGCGTTGATATCGACATAATTGCCCATCGGGAAGAGATAGATGGCAAGGGCATCCTCCAGCGAACTAAGCGTGAGCTTGATAGTGCGCGAGGACTTGTAGGCCAGCGGACGAATATACACATCTGAATGATAGCCGTGTTTGCGCACCAGCTCGCAGGTGATCGCGCACAGTTCGTCGATCGACTCTTTGGGCTGCATCATCAGCGTATTCCAGGAGTTGGCCATACGCTCATAATGGGCGCGCATTTTAAGAATATAGAGCTTCTGATGCTGCTCATTCCAGTAGCCGCGAATTCCCTCAAAGCAAGCGGTGCCGTAGTGCAGGGCATGAGTGGTAATGCTAACTTTGGCCTCGTTCATCGGGACGATTCGGCCCTCGAAGTACACGTACCCTTCCTCTGGATCGAGAACGGGAACTTTGGGACTCTCAGTTTTTTTCGTTTGATTCTCTTGTTGGGTATCTGATGAATACGTCTGGGTCACAATGATTGCTCCTTCCCACTATGCCTGCAACAGGCCGCGCCGACCGGAGAGCCACGACTCTCCGGTCGTGCGGTGTAATGCACTTAAATTGCCGCCGGTGTATCTTTGCAGCTTTCGGCGATATAAATCAAATCTTCGTCGGTTGCGTGTTTTTTCGCATCGGCCAGGGCGATGAAGCGCGTATAGGCCACTTTCAGTTCATTCGCGCTCAGGCGGTGGCCCAACTGGCGCAGGCGCGCATCCAGGCCGTGACGACCGGAGTGCTTGCCCAGGACCAGCTTGGTCTCGCCCCAGCCAACCGATTGCGGCGTCATAATCTCGTAGGTCAGGCGGTTCTTCAGCATCCCGTCCTGGTGAATGCCGGCCTCATGCGCGAAGGCGTTGGCCCCGACCACCGCTTTATTCGGCTGAACCGGCAGCCCGGTCAGGCGGCTGACAAGCTGACTGGCCTTTACCAGCTCATCGGTTTTGATTCTGGTGGTAGCGCCGCCAAACTTATCCGGGCGCGTATGCAGAGCCATGACAACCTCTTCGAGCGCCGTGTTGCCGGCGCGCTCGCCAATGCCATTGATAGTCACTTCGACCTGGCGCACGCCTGCTGTGATGGCCGCCAGAGTGTTAGCGGTGGCCATGCCCAGGTCGTTATGGCAGTGTGCGCTCAGCGTAATCTCCTCGATGCCGGGCACGCGCGCCTGCACGTAGCGGAACATTTCCGCGTACTCGTTCGGCGTGGTGTAACCAACGGTATCGGGCAGGTTAATGGTTGTCGCGCCCGCCCTGATCGCCGTCTCGCAGATCCTGCAGAGATAGTCCCAATCGCTACGCGTGGCATCTTCCGCGGAAAACTCAACTGTTGGACAGAGGTTGCGCGCGTACTCGACCATCGATTTGACGCGCTGCACCGCCTCCTCCGGGCTGATATTGAACTTATGCTTGAGATGGATTTCGGAAGTAGCAAGAAAAACGTGAATTACCGGGCGATCGGCCTCACGCACCGCCTCCCACACCGCATCGATATCGGTGATGTTCGCGCGCGCCAGCCCCGCGATTGCCGGCCCATGCACATGATGGGCGATCTCTTTAACCGCGGCGAGGTCGCCGGGCGAGGCTGCGGGAAAACCCGCCTCAATGATGTCCACATTCATCTGGACGAGCTGGTCCGCGACCTGGAGCTTCTCTTCGGTTGTCATGGTTGCTCCGGGGGACTGCTCGCCGTCACGCAGGGTTGTGTCAAAAATTCGAATAACCGCAGGATCTGCCATTTCTTGTCACTCCTTCTTTAGAGGGAATGTACACGTCCGCTGTGTACTTCCGCCCGGGGCGGCCCGCCGCCAAACCGGCGAGCCGCCCGCTACCGCTCGCAGCCAGATCGAGCAAACAGCTTGCTCGCGCGACCTGGATGCGAGCGCTACTTTTTCTGTTCAATAATTTCCGGTTTTTTCTCTTCCGCGCTCTCCGAGTTGCTGACGACGGGATTGAGCCAGGGCATCATCGCGCGCAATTCTTTGCCGATCTGCTCGATCTGGTGCTCGGCGTTAGCGCGGCGCATGGCCTTGAAGCTGGGCTGCCCGGCCTGGTTCTCCAGAATCCAGGTTCTGGCGAAGGTGCCATCCTGGATCTCGCGCAGGATCTGGCGCATCTCGTTGCGCACGCGCTCATCGATCAGGCGCGGCCCGGAGACGTAATCCCCGAATTCGGCAGTGTTGCTGATCGAGTAGCGCATATAGCTCATACCGCCCTGGTACATCAGGTCCACAATCAGCTTCATTTCGTGGAGACACTCAAAGTAGGCCGATTCCGGCTGATAGCCCGCCTCAACTAGCGTCTCGAAGCCCGCGCGGATCAGCGAGGTGACGCCGCCGCAGAGGACCGCCTGCTCGCCGAAGAGATCCGTCTCTGTTTCTTCTTTGATGGTCGTTTGTAGGACGCCCGCGCGGGCGCAGCCGATGCCGCGCGCATAGGAGAGCGCATGAGCGTGCGCGTGGCCGGTCGCGTCCTGGTGGACCGCGATCAGGGCCGGGGTGCCGACGCCCTCTTTGTACAGGCGGCGCACCATGTGACCGGGCGCTTTGGGCGCGATCATGGTAACATCCACATCCGCCGGGGGCACGATCTGGCCGAAGTGCAGGCTGAAGCCGTGCGCGACCATCAGCATTTTGCCGGGGGCCAGGCCGGGCCGGATATCGCGCTCAAAGACGGCCTTGTGATGTTCGTCGGGGATCAGAATCATAATCACGTCGGCCTGCTCGGCGGCCTCCGCCGGGGTGGTCACGCGCACTCCGTCGGCCTCGGCCTTTGCCCGGCTCTTGCTGCCGGTGGGCAGACCAACCACGACATCGCAGCCGCTATCCTTGAGGTTGAGCGCGTGCGCGTGGCCCTGACTCCCATAGCCGATGATCGCGATCCGCTTGCTCTGGATAAGTTCGAGGTTTGCATCTGTATCATAAAAAACCTGTGCCATGTTTCTCTTTCTTCTCCTGTCTTTCTTGAAGCCAGAGCGCGTCGTTACGCCTCTGTCTGGACTGTTCCGCGCGGCATGGCGACGCTGCCCGTGCGCGCCATCTCGCGAATGCCAAAGGGCTTCAAAAGATGGACCAGCTTCTCCACCTTCGCGGCATTGCCGGCGACTTCAAGCGTGACCGTCTCGGGGGTCACGTCGGCAATGTGTGCGCCGAATTGCTCGCCCAGCTCGATGATTTCGTGGGAGCGCGCGGCGTCGCTGGAAACCTTAATCAGAGCCAGTTCGCGCTCAACCATCTGTTCGGACGAAAGGCTAATCACGTGGCGCACATCGACGACCTTGCGCAGTTGCTCAACTAACTGCTCGACCGCCACTTCAGAATCGTCCGTCACAGCGGTGATGCGCGCGACATCCGGCTGCTCGCTGCGCCCGATGGTCAGCGTCTGCATATTTGCGCGCCGGCGGCGCAGCAGGCCGACCACGCGATCGACGGCCCCGGGCCTCTCGTTAATGGAAATGACCAGTGTGTGCGTGCGCGCAGCTCCTTCGGGCGCGTTCGACTGGCCTGCTCGTTCGATGGATGGAGCCCAGGTCTCAGCCGCGGGCGTTTCTCCATCGGTGGAGGCCGCGACGGCCTGCGTACCCGGTTTCTCACTCGTCATAGGTTTACTTCTCCTCACCGGTCTCTTCGATCATATTGGTGATGGCCGCTCCAGGGGCTACCATTGGGTAGACATTGCTCTCGGACTCGATCACAAAGTCGATGATGACCGTGCCCTCGGTCTGCATGGCCTCATGGACCGCCTGCGCCACCTCCTCGCGCTTCGTGATGCGCATGCCCTTCAGCCCATATGCATCGGCCAGCTTGACATAATCCGGGCCGGTAATGGGTGTTTCGGAGTAGTTGTGGTTGTGGAAGAACTCCTGCCACTGGCGCACCATGCCCAGGTAGCCATTGTTCATAATTGCGACCTTGACCTCGACGCCCTGCTGTTTGAGCGTTGCCAGTTCTTGAATATTCATCTGGATGCCGCCGTCGCCGGCTACGACCCAGACGGTTTCGTGGGGCAGGCCCATCTTGACGCCCATCGCGGCAGGAAGCGCAAAGCCCATTGTTCCCAGGCCACCGGAGGTAATGTGGCTGTTCGGGCGCGTCCAGGTATAGAAGCGCGCGGTCCACATCTGGTGCTGGCCCACGTCGCTGACCACGATCGCCTGGCCTTTCGTCTCCTCGCGAATAGCTTGCAGAATAGTGGTGGGATCGGGATAGTCCTCGTTATGGATCACGCGTCCGCGCTCATTCGCGGCAGCTTCCCAGCTACGAATCTCCCCCAGCCATGCGCTGTGATCGCCCGGCTCGATGGCCTCGGTCAGCGCGGCCAGGGCAGCCTGCGCGTCGGACACGATCGGCACGGCGGCTGGCTTGACCTTGTGCATTTCGGAGGCATCGATGTCGATGTGGATGATCTGCGCGTTGGGGGCAAACTCAGAGACCTTGCCGGTCACACGATCATCGAAGCGCAGGCCCACACCCACGATCAGATCGCAGGCCCCGATGGCGTTATTCACGTGCGCGGGACCATGCATGCCGGGCATGCCGATGGCCAGAGGATGCGTCTCGGGGAACGCGCTCAGGCCGAGCAGGGTGGTAATCACCGGTATCCCGCTCTTTTCGGCAAAGGCCAGCAGTTCTTCATAGGCCCGGGAGAGAATAACCCCGTGCCCGGCCATAATCACCGGGCGCTGCGCATGTGCGATCAGAGCCGCCGCCCGGGCAATCGCCTCGGGCGCGGGCCGGGAAACGCGCGTGGCCTGGAAGTACTCGAACGAAGTCACCGAGGCCGAGGGGCGATAGAGGGTTTTGGCAAACTGCACATCCTTCGGCACATCGATCAGCACCGGGCCGGGTCGTCCGCCTTTCGCCAGGCGAAACGCCTCATGCACGATATCCGCCAGGTCCTCCACGCGCTCGACGAGAAAATTATGCTTGGTGATCGGCTGAGTCAGCCCCAGCACGTCAGTCTCCTGGAAAGCATCGCGTCCGATGAACGGACGAGCCACCTGTCCGGTAATAGCGACAACCGGAGTTGAGTCCATGTAGGCCGTGGCCAGGCCCGTCACCAGGTTCGTTGCGCCGGGGCCGCTGGTCGCGACGCACACACCCACCTTGCCGGTTGCGCGCGCATAGCCATCGGCGGCGTGGGCCGCGGCCTGCTCATGGCGAACCAGCACATGATGGAGTTTGGGATACGACGTTAACGCATCGTAGAACGGCATAATCGCGCCGCCGGGGTAGCCGTAGAGCAGCTCAACGCCTTCACGAACCAGGGCTTCGCACAGAATATGGCTGCCTGAAAGTTCGCGCGCCTCCTCCTCGGCGCGAGAGGATTGAGCTGTCTGCGTGGTCCCCGTGGCCTGGGTCATAGATACAGCTACCTGCATAGGAACTCCTTACCATTGAATTTGCATAAGAACAACAAAAAACGAGAACCGCCCAAATCGGGGAGGTCCTCGTTAGGTTTACCTGCTCTGGATAGGTTGCGTCGTTGCTTCCTCTAGTCTCCCGTCATCGTTCTGGGCGCTAGCCCCTTAATAAGCCCTACCAGGCTAAGCACCAGCCCGGTAAGGCCGCTAAGGCTAAGTAGCCCGCTAAGAACAAGCAGGCCAAGCAGGCTGACGAGAACGAGATTGCCGAGGGTAATGAGCAGGGCAAATAAAGAAACCGACGCTGATACGCCGGTTTGAAAGAGGAGGATGCTCGCGGCTGCGCTCGCAGTTGCCCACATGCCGCACATTGCCTGCGCTGGCATAGGCTGAGAGAAGGTATGCATGCGCCGCGCACGCGAAGTACAGCCGTAGCCAGCGGCCTTTGCTGGATATTTTTCAGTTGTACTCGCCAGATAGCGCATCCTGCAACTCCAGATTGCCGAAATAACTTCTCCAAAACAAAACAGACATACAGAGCCGCCCAGCAGCATTGCTGAAGTTACTCTATACGTCGTCGTTTACTTTTCTGAGGATACACTATCCGGCCCGGCTTTGTCAACCCCATAGTGCTCTCATTCCCGAGAATTTCCTATTCGTGCCAGGAGAATTCTCGTAGCGGAGAATATCTTCCGCAAAAGCAGGTCGGCCAGAGAATGGGTCAGTAGATGCAAAAAGCAGAGGAGGATTTGGGAATATGCCAAAATCTACGTTCGCGTCCCTTCAGGCGGGATTGAGCGATGCGGATTACAAAGTGCGCAAAGCAGCTATCAAAAAACTCATGCGTTCGCGTTCCTATCGTCCCCAGGCGCTGGAACCTCTGCTGGCGCTGCTGCACGATCCGCGCGGCGATGTGCGCAACAAGGCGGTGCAAGCTCTGGGTCGCCTGGGCGATCCGCGTGCGCTGAAGCCACTCATGGCTCAACTTTCCGACAAGAATGCCCAGGTGCGCGCGCAGGTTGCCAGGGCGCTGGGCAATCTGGGGAATCAGAGCGTGGTCCAGCCGCTCATAGGTTTGCTCGGTGATGACAGGAGCAGAGTTCGCCAGGCTGCAGCCAGGGCGCTCGGCAGGCTGAAAGATCCGCGAGCGCTCACTCCATTGCTCGCTTATCTGGCAAAGGCAGGAGATCAGGAGATCTTTGATGTGGCATATGCGCTGGGCGAATTGGGCGATTTATGTGTGGTTGAGCCGCTGCTCGCTCTGCTGGATCGTTTGGACGGTTTGCGCCTGAAATGGGCAGTTGCGGATGCTTTAGGACGTATAGGAGAGCCAGTTGTACCTGTGCTGTTGGAAGTTCTAGCCGATCCAACCAGGAACCCTCACGCGCGCGTCTGCGCGGTGCAGACGCTTGTGTGTTTTCCCCGCCCGGAACTGCTGCAGCCTCTGATTGCCGCTCTCAACGACAGCGAGGCAGGGGTACGCCAGCATGCGGCCCAGGGGTTGGGGGAGCTGCAAGATCCCGCAGCGATTCAGCCGCTCCTTTCATTGCTTGACGACCAGGATACCTGGGTATGCTGCTGCGCTATCTTTGCGCTGTCAAGATTGAACGCCACTTGTGCGGTAGAACCCCTGATTGCCTTGCTCTCCTCCCCGCACGCCAATATTGTCAGCGCAGCGGCCCAGGCGCTGGGTCAACTCCACGACGCCCGCGCGCTTACTCCGCTCCTCAATGCGTTTTTTCAAAATCCAGCCTCCGCCTGGCAGATTGCGCGGGCCTTGTGCGAATTGAACAATCCGGCTGTGATTGAACCGCTTCTTCAGCGCCTGCCTGCTGCTACCCATGAACAGCTCTTCCATAGCCTGGCGATTCTCAACCATTTCCCTGATAAACGCGCCATTGAACCGCTGTGGAGCGCGCTCAGTACGAACATTACGGCTCCAAATCAACCCTATCTCCAAATGCAGATACTCTTTCTTCTTGGCAGACTGGGCGAGGCAGACGCGGTTGAGCGCTTACGCAAGCTGCTTGACACAGCTCATCTCTATTATCGCTCTTACATCGAATCTATGCTCAAACAGCTTGAATCTGCGCAACTTTGATATCAATACAGGCCGCCCAGGAACAGCCCGCGCGCCAGAATCTCGCCGGCCAGCGTGCAGACGACGATCAGGTAGAGCATGCCGGTCGCCGATTGGAACGAGCGGTCGCGCACCAGCTTCCAGGCCAGCCCGCCCAGGATCAGCGGGAGAGCAAAGCCGACGAGGATGCGCAGCCAGCCGATTGCCACGGTGCCGAGCGGCGTGACCGTCGGAACGTCGGCGGGCTTGACCGTTACCTTTGGCGGTGGCTGGTTCGAATTGCCGACCGTTGGAGTAGCGACGACCGTCGGCGTGCTGTGAGGAGCGATCGTGGCCTGCGCCGGCGCGACATTGGCTCCCGCGCCGACAAAGAAGATCACTTCGAGCAGCACGCCGATCAGGACCAGTGTAGTGGAGAGCAGCAGCGGCTTCTCGGTCATGGCAGGCGTGACCAGGTACCAGTGGCCGAGCCACATTGCGGTCATCACCCCGCCGAGAGCCAGGGACGCCGCGAAAAAGCCCGCCACGACCAGTGCGCCGCCCAGTCCCGAGCCGCCCAGGGGACGATAAATCATACCTGCCACAAAGAGCGCGCTCAGTCCCGCCAGGACCGCCAGCCCGCCGCTTATCATGCGCAGGATAAAGACCACCGTGACCGGACGTTTCTCTGTCTCGGCCTCCGGCTTCGTGCCATCGTTGGCGATGCCGGCCTTTTTATCCATCAGCAGGAAGAGCGTATAGGGGATCAGCAGGAGCATAAACAGCAGAACCGGGAGGCTCAGAGAGCCGGTCCAGCTATGGTCGAGCAGCTTGAACGAATTAAGCAGATCCGGCGACGAAAATCCCTGCTGGAACAGATAGGTCAGTCCGGCCAGGAGGAGGTAAATAAAAGCGTAAAGAACAAGAAAACTACGCTTCACCGCGTGGCGCATATCGAGCAGATACATCACAGTAAACTGCCCGACGCACAACTCGATCAGCAAAATGAACAACATCAATGGCAGCGTGAGCATGGTTCTATTTCAATCCTTCTTGAGTGCTTTGTCTGGCTCAGGTGTGATGAATGATCTTCACCGGGTTAGATTATAACGCTTTTGGTTCTACAAAGAAAACCCCTGAAAAACTCTTCCTTAACTAACCTGGAGGAACGTGCTTTTGCTTGCGAATTTTGGTAAATTGACACAAAGTTGACAAGACCCAACGATATGTGACTTACTAAAGGGAGAGAAGATCTTTTGAGACGTGTTTCTTTTCCGAAACTGCGACTTTCTCCTCCTTCATCTTCCTGATGATACTCCATCAGCAGAGCAGGCCACAGTCCCGCCAGGAGAAGCAGGAACTGAGTCCAATGAGGGCCTTTTGATAGCGGTAAGCACAAAATACAGAGAAGACGAGAGTACGTTTCACCTTTGCCATCTGAGGAGAGTGTTCATATGACCTACTCACGCCGCAACAGCATTGAAGAGCAACAAGAGGCAGCCCATCAGGCCGAATATCTGGCTGCGCTCTGCGAACAGTGGTCGCTGACCCTGGATCATATCGATTGGCAGCGCTGGGGCATGCAGGCCCTGGTAAAAGTCAATGGAGTTGAAATTGCTCCGCTCCTTGAGCTTGGTCAGCGCGAGCGGGATGACCTGCTTTGCCTGATCCAGCTCAAACTGTTGGAGCGTGCGGCCCTTGAAGCCATGCCGGCGGGAGCGGAATTGAAGGCTCTCATGTGGCGACCGATAGCTGTCGTGCAGCCGCAGGCATTTTTGAGCCTGTGGGTTGTTACGCTGGAGACGGATGAGCGCATTCCGATTATTGAACGTATACGAAATGGGCAGCGCGTCTATGAGCTCTACCCTTTTGATGCAGCGGATACCCGCCAGCTTGCCGCTCTCTTTGGAGATCTCCATCAAGGCGCCTATCATCTGGGGGAGCATGTGACGATTAAAGAACATGCGCGGCTCTATAGCGGGGTAATTATCTATAGCATTCCTCCCGGCAAGGAAGCGTCCGGTCGCAAATACCCCTCAAAGGGCTATCACACCATTGCAGGAACGGCCTATACCGACGGAGAGGCCGCAACCTATCTGGTTGATTGCCACGATGGATTTCCTCACCTGATCCAGCAATCGCAAATCGTCCAGGAACCAGGATGAGATGGAGAATATTCTCTTCGAGAGAGCATTTTCCGGTTCTGCATTCCAGGAGCCATATGTGGCTCACACATGGACCCGGTGGTAGCGTTGTTGCTGATCCCATTCTCGTTGGGCAGGCTGGAGGTGATCGGCATGTTCTGGCTGGAGACTTCCGCGCTGAATGAGTTTGCGGCAATTGGCTCTGTGGGCCTGATCAGAGTGATTCTCCTGGGGAAAAATCGACTGGACGTAATGATTCCCCTCATTGCTGGTGCGCTCAATCCAGATTCCCTCTGTTTGATTTACTGTTGGGATAGCCATGATTTCCTTTATACCTTCCTCTCTGATTCTCTTGTCGAATCTCCCGGCACATCAAAGGGTACGGGCAATACCTCTGCAAAGGCCGGGTCTGGCCGACAGATGTAGAGATATTCTGGCTCCACATCGTGCTCACTCAAAGCATTACCAGGGCCAGAGCCCCAGATCCTTCAAGCAATGCACAGTCTGCTCGTAATGATCGGCGGCGTCAGCATGTAAGCCTCCCTTTTCTGGAGGTTGTTGGCGAAGCGTTTGCACAGAACGCTTTTGCTCGTCTTGCCATTGCTCTTCGGTGTATCCGTGCTGCACCGCATGCAGGATGGTCATGACGAGAAAGTAGTCGGCAGAGCGGAGTCTGTCATAGCGCATCGCCTCTTGAATGTGGGCAGAGTAGGCGCTGGCACTGCTCATGTTACGCCGCGCCGCCTGCTCGGATATCTCTGTGAACGATTCACTCATCTGCTCGTTCCTTTGGGGCACTTGCACAACAGATGTGCGGGACATCTCTCTGTGCATCTCTTTTGTGTACGGGTCTTCCTATCGCAGGAGGCAAGGGCAAGAAGCGAGCGCGCTTCCGCTTGCGTAATTGTGCAGCGGCTTTGCGTTATCACACCTGGGTTCGTCTTTGCGGAGCAACACCTGCACGTGACAGTTAGGGTCTCAGTGTACCACGAAAAAGGATCGGCGTCCAGGTTGCATTCTGTCGGTCTGTCGGGAGGGACGAGGGACGCGCATATATAGCCCGATTGACAAGGAGTAGTCGTCTTACTTTATTATTCAAATGCACATGAAGAGCACGCGAGCAAAAATCACGTTCCATGACTCTTGCTCACATGCTCTTCATTTATAAGAAAAACCCCTATAAAGCGACCTGTGGCATGCGCTTCTGCGCCTCCGCCACGGCTTCGGCGGGATACTCGTAGTCCTGGAGCTTGCCGGCGAAATAGGAGTCGAAGGCCCCCATGTCGAAGTGGCCATGGCCGCTGAGATTGAAGAGGATCACCCGTTCCTGCCCGGCCTCTTTAGCCTCCAGGGCCTCATTGATCGCGGCGCGCACGGCGTGACTGCTCTCAGGGGCGGGGATGATGCCCTCGGCGCGCGTGAACTGGACGGCGGCCTCGAAGGCGCTGAGCTGGTGGTAGGCTTTGGCCTCGATGATGCCCTCGTCGTGCAGCAGGGAGATCAGCGGGGCCATGCCGTGATAGCGCAGGCCGCCCGCGTGGATGCCGGCGGGCACGAAGTCGTGGCCCAGCGTGTGCATCTTGACCAGCGGGGTCATGCCGACGGTATCGCCGAAGTCGTAGGCGTAGACGCCGCGTGTCAGGCTGGGGCAAGCCATTGGCTCCGCAGCCAGGAAGCGCGTCTTCAGCCCTTTCTTGCGCGCCTCGCCGATGAAGGGGAAGGCCAGGCCCGCGAAGTTGCTGCCGCCCCCGGTGCAGCCAATCACCACGTCGGGATAGTCGTCGGCCTGGGCGAATTGCAGGAGTGCCTCCTCGCCGATCACCGTCTGGTGCATCAAGACGTGGTTGAGCACGCTGCCCAGCGAGTACTTGACCTTGCCTCCGCTTTTGGCCGCGACCTCGACGGCTTCGCTGATGGCGATGCCCAGGCTGCCGGGACTCTCCGGGTCCTTTGCCAGGATGCTGCGCCCGGCGTCGGTCAGGTTGGTCGGGCTGGCGTGGACCGTTGCGCCGAATGCCTCCATGAGGTTGCGACGATACGGCTTCTGCTGGTAGCTCACCTTGACCATAAAGATTTCAACATCGACGCCAAAGAAGGCCCCCGCCATTGCCAGGGCAGAACCCCACTGGCCCGCACCGGTCTCGGTAGAGATTTTCTGCACGCCCTCCTGCTTGTTGTAATAAGCCTGGGCCACGGCAGTGTTCGGCTTGTGACTGCCTACAGGACTGACGCCCTCGTATTTGTAGTAGATACGCGCGGGGGTGTCCAGCGCCTTCTCCAGGCGACGCGCCCGGAAGAGTGGACTGGGGCGCCATTGCAGATAAACCTGGCGCACCGGCTCGGGAATCTCGATATACGGCTCTGTGCTGACCTCTTGCAGGATAATCGCCATCGGGAAAAGCGGCGCAAGATCAGCGGGTCCCACCGGCTGCATGGTGCCGGGATGCAGAACCGGGTCCGGCGGGCGCGGCAGGTCCGGCGCGATGTTGTACCAGGCCCTGGGCATTTCGTCTTCGCTCAAGATGTACTTGGTGTGTCGGCTGTCGGGCATTGGTTGCTCCTCTCTGAGTGAAAATAGCCAGAATGGACGCCTACGGTGACTGCTTGTTCGGGAAAGGCCATGCCTATACTGTACGTAGGCTGTGGGGTGAATGTCAAGGTGGAGGTTTGCAATGGCGCTTGCGCTTTATTTACCGGCAGGGCTGGTAAAATCGTCCACCATACACGTCTGTCTCTGACGTTGAATGGTAAACTGAATAAATAAGAGGACGGAGAAGGACAGGTCCATGAATGCGGATAGATTCCCGGAACCCCGGCAATACTACGAAGATATTCCCACTCAGCATCTGAATGAATCCCAAACGTTGCGAGTACGGCGGTGCCTCCCCACGACATTTGCCCTGCTGACCGTCGGCCTGCTTTTTGTGGGACTGCTGGCCGTGATAGGCTATCCGCTGCTTAGGCAAGCCTCCTCGTCTCTGCGACAGGCGCAGGGAGGCACGCCTGTTGTGCATCGCGTGCCGCCCACTCCAACGCCTTTCGATCCCAATGTAGGCGCTGTCCTGCCGGCGCATCGCGTGGTTGCCTTCTACGCCATTCCAAACGCGGAGGTGACGGGACCGGCCTATCATCTGACTACAGGCATGCTGGCGGACTTACGAGCGCAGGCGGCGGCCTATGAGCAGATCGATCCCGCTCACCCGGTGCAGCCCGGCATCGATCTCGTTGTGAGCATCCCCGATGGCTCGCCGGGTCCGGCGGGAACCTATAGCCATCACCTCGATCCGCAGACGATTCAGGACTATATTAACTTTTGCCAGAAAAACGGCCTGATCCTCTTCCTGGACCTCGATTTTGGCTGGGCGCCGGTCCAGCAGGAGGTGAACTTTTTCCTGCCGTACCTGGAACGCTATTCCTTCGTAGAGATGGCGATCGATCCCGAATGGATGTTTCCCCGCCACGATGGTATTCCGGGCATCAACCTGAGCAATGTGCGCGCCTCCGACCTCAATCCAGTCATTCAAACCCTGGCGGAACTGCCCATGAAATATCATGTTCCGCGCAAGATTTTGCTGATCCACCAGTATCGGGGCGATGGCGATGGCCTGAAGAATCCCTATGCTCCCGGACTGGCTGAGATCGCCGATAAGCGCCACCTGCTCTTTGATCCGCGCGTTGATGTGGTTATTCACGTCGATGGCGTGGGCGGCTACGTCGGCGATCAGGCCGCCAAGACCTGGGAGTATCACACCTGGGTGGCCGAGGATATGCAGAAGTATCACAATTTTCGCTACGGCGGCTTCAAGCTGTTTTACCACATCGAGGCCAAAACGCTGATGACGCCCCACCAGGTGATGGCCCTGAATCCGCCTCCAATGGTCATCACCTACGGCAACTGAACGTTTCGGCTTAGAGATCGCCCAGGATCTCTTCCACGCCCGCCGGCAGCTCAAGCCGGCTCTGACCGCGATGGAAGAGCGTCACCCTGTGTCCCGCTTCAAGCAAATCTGTGATAATGTATGGCCCCATAAAGCGGGTTCCCCCGATAATCAAAATATGCATCGTTCTCTCCTCATGAAGGATTGGTAGTCGTGATAGAGATACCTTACATACTTTCAGCATGAGAAACAAGAAGAAATCTATGCTTTAAGCATAGGTCGTCTCTGCCCCTATGCTCACAGCATAGCTCCAACCCGCGTACAGACTTCTGCGTAAATAAGAAGGAGCGTCGGCGAACTGTCGCGGTTGACAGCGTTGATTCTGCACTCTACAATACGAAGACCGTGAGTCAAGAATCGTCTAATCTTCGATCTCTCTGCGGGGAATGAGGAAGATCCATGCCGCGTTGTCCTAACCCCCGGTGTAGCACCGACTACCCGCCCGGCACGTTCAAATGCGTGAAGCCAAACTGCCAGTGTCTCTTGCCTGAAGCGATCATCGCTGGCCGCTATCGCATTGAGACGCTGCTGGGTCTGGGTGGGATGGGCGCGGTCTACCGGGCCAGCGATACATTTGAGATGCAGCAGGTGGCTCTCAAGGTAATCTCGACCGCGAGCCGCACGATGGATGAGGCCACCGCGGTGGAGCGTTTCCGCCGCGAGGCTCGCTATGCTCATCAGCTCAAGCACAAGAACATTGTGCCGGTGCTGAATTTCGGCCAGGACGGCTCCCTGCTCTACCTGGCGATGCCACTGGTGACTGGTGGGACGCTGAAAAATCTGCTCAAAGCGGAGAAGCCGCTACCTCTTGCCCAGGCGCAGCGCTACCTGCACGACCTGGCCGAGGCGATCGATGCGATTCACGCCCATCCACAAAGAATCGTGCATCGTGATATCAAGCCCTCCAACCTTCTGATCCACCAGGAGGACGGGCGGCTGGTCGTGGCGGATTTCGGAATCGCGCGCGCGATGCAAAGGGAGCGCCCGCTCACCCAGAGCGGCTGGGCGCTGGGCACCGAGCATTATACTGCCCCGGAGCAGAGCCAGGGGAAAGCGGAGCCGGCCAGCGATATTTATTCACTGGGCGTGGTAGCTTACCAGATGCTGACCGGTCTGCTGCCCTTTCAGGCTATCGTGCGCAGTCGCGCGGCCAAACTGCCCTGTCCCAGCGAGCTAAATCCTGCGCTTTCCCCCGCCGTCGATGATGTCGTGTTCCGCGCGATCGATAACGATCCGAGCAAGCGCTATCCCAGCGCGGGCGAGTTCGTCCGCGCGCTGGATGCCGCGTTGCAGGTCCCGGCCAGCGCTGCGGAGGCCACGCGCATCGAGGGGGCCGGCAGCACAAATGTCCTGGTGCGGACGATTATTCCAGAGAATCCATGCAGCGCCTGTGGCCAGGAGAACCGCAGCAGCTCGCGTTTCTGCCGCCGCTGTGGACATCGCCTGGACGACACTTCGCCCCTGGTGGCGGATGTCTGCCAGGTTGGCTACGCCAGCGATACGGGGCGCAAGTATGCTGCAGAAACCAACGAGGATATGCTGTTAATCGTGCAGGGACTCTGCGCCAATCTGACCCCACCGCCCCGGCCCTTTGGACTGTTTGCCGTGGCCGATGGTCTGCGGGACCAGCAGGGCAAGTCTGCCGGCGGATACGAGGCCAGCCGCCTGGCGATCGAGACGATCGCGGACGTGCTTTTGCCGCTGCTGGCGACTCCCCTGGCTGCCACATCCTACACTCCGCCCGGCGGGTATAGTTCCGCCATCTCACGCCCCGGCCAGGGCTACAAGCCACCGGCCCTCCCCGACTCCACCCTGGAGCAGTGGATGCGCGAGAGCGTGCGCCGGGCCAGCCAGGTGATTTTTCACTGCAACGCCGATTACGAGACCTCGATGGCGAGCACGCTCACAATGGCCCTGGTGTATAAGCGCCGCTTGCACATAGCCAGCGTCGGCGATTGCCGGGCCTACCACTATCGTCCTGGTGGCAAGCTCAGCCTCCTCACCGCGGACCACACACTGGCCGCCAACCTGGTGCAGGCGCATCTCTTGCAGCCTGATGAGGTCTACAGCAGCGCGAAGAACAAGCAGCTCTATCGTTTTCTTGGCCAGTCCAGCCAGGTGCAGGTGGATTATTTCACGCAGGATGTGGATGTCAACGACCTGGTCCTGCTCTGCACCAATGGCCTCTGGCACATGCTGCGTGATGCGCGTTTGCAAGAACTGCTTGCGCGCGACGGCGATCCCCAAAAACTGGCCCGCATGCTTGTCGAGGAGGCGAATCTCGCCGGAGGCGAGGGCAATATCAGCGTGATTCTGATTCGTATTCAGTAGGCATTTTCTGTAGCAGAAAGTATGAAACGCGTTTCATGCTTTCTGCTACAGAAAATGCCTTAAGCTGAAAGCTGCCAGGTTACGGTCGCGTTGCTGCCGTTGATCAAGTTGTATTCAAAGCTCAGCACAAAGTTATGCTGTGTTTGCGGCACCTCATAGGCAATCTGCGCATTGAGCGTCTGGCCGGCGTTGACGTTTCCATCGGGAGTTCGATGAATGTTTGTATCGGTCAGTGCTTCATCATACTTTCCGCCATTTGCATCAGTGAGAGAGAACTGAAGCAGGCTGGAGACAAGCTGTGTGGTAGCGGAAGTATTTTTGAGCGTCAGTGTAATCTCCAGGTAGGCATCGCCGGGCTTCGGTGGCAGGGCGCTCGCTGTGGTTGCCGTGACATGCGTCACCGTCACCACCCAGTTGCCGGCCTGGATCGGCTGATTGAGCTGGCCGGATGTGCCGGTGCTGGGCGTGGTGTTGGCGGCGGGCGTAGTCGCAGCCGGAGTGACGCCGTTCGTTGCAGGTGTGTTCTGAGCTGTTGGCGTGGGGGAATTCGCCGTTGTGCCCCGCGAGCGCAGTGCGAAGGCCGCGCCGATTCCGCCGAGGACGAGAACCAGCACCACAACAATGCTGATAATGGTAATCAGTCCCCTATTTGATTTCTTGGGTTCCTCTGGAGGTTGCGTCAGATTGGGCCATGAGGGAGGGGCGCCGTACTGATCCTGACCCTGTGAATAGCCGCCGGCGGGAGGCGGAAAGCCCTGCTGCCCCGGCAGGCCGGGATAGCTGGCGGGTCCCTGTGGCGGTGGAAAAGAGCCAGGCCAGGATGGCTGCTGTGGCGGGTAGTTGGGAGCCGATCCCTGCTGAGGGAAGCCGGGCTGGCTCATTGGTCCCTGGGCGGGTGGATAATTAGGCGCTGAACCCTGCTGAGGGAAGCCTCCTGGTGGAGGGAAGCCGGGCTGGCTCATCGGTCCCTGAGGAGATGGATAATTAGGAGCCGCGCCCTGCTGTGGATAGCCCCCTGATGGTGGAGGGAAGCCGGGCTGGCTCATAGGACCCGGGGGAGGCGGATAACCTGACTGCTGATATCCTGATTGTGGGGAATAATTAGGGCCGGGCCCTAGTTGTGAGAAGCCGGCGTTCTGGGTGGGAGCGTTATAGAATGGATCATTGGGTGGTTGACTCATGAACGAAGCCCCTTCTTATGCTTTTCTACACCAAATCTTTTCTGCGCCAAAAAACTGCCTGAAGTCTCCACGCATTATAGGCAAGGTTCCTCATCCTGTCAATTCAGTCCGACCCCAATCACCTTTTTTTACCCAGCAATAATGTTACTCTTCTTCCAGCGTCATCCAGGCGCGCAGCAGTTCCGCGACGCTCCATGCCTGCGCAAAACAGCCGGCGGGCGTAAAGGGCGGCTCCGGCTCCGCAACCTCGCTCACCGTGCCGATGCAGCCCTCCCACAGGTGACGAACCAGCGTCGAGAGCAGCCCCAGGGCCGCAGTGCAGTCGTGAAAGATGCGCAGATGAACGTCAATATAAGGGCCGATCAGCCAGGGCCAGACGGTCCCCTGGTGGTACGCGCTGTCACGTTGGGCGGGATTGCCGTTGAAGCGCGCGTGGTACGCTGGGTCCTGCGGACTGAGGGTGCGCAATCCCATTGGAGTGAGCAGGTGGTCGGTGATCTGCTGGAACATCCTGCGCATCTGAGTATCGGTCAGCAGATGATTGCTTAAAGAGGCGGCGAGGAGCTGATTGGGTCGCAGCGAGGCATCGTTCTGTCCCCGCACGCCGTCCACATCTACAACGTCATAGAGATAGCCGCCCTTCTCATACCAGAAGCGAGCGGCGAAGCTGCGTTCAACCTGTGAGCGCAACTGACCGTACTGGAGTGCATCAACAGAGAGGTGAACCGCCCATTTTTCCATGCATTCCAGGGCATAATACCAGAGCGCGTTCACCTCGACCGGCTTGCCGCGCCTGGGCGTCACCACCCAATCGCCAATTTTCGCATCCATCCAGGTCAATTGCAGGCCGGGCGCGCCCGCGCGCAGCAGGCCATCCTCAGGGTCCATGCCGATGCCGTACATCGTGCCCTGGAGGTGCCACTGGATGATCTCAACGAGTCGGGGAAAGAGTTCTTTGAGCAGTGACCGATCCTGTGTGATCGTAAGATAGGTGTTGAGGGCGGCAAACATCCAGAGCGTGGCATCAGCGGTATTATATTCCGGGGCCCGGCCATCGTCAGGAAAACGATTGGGAATCAGCCCATCGTGAATATAGCCGGCGAAGGCCCTGAGCAGCCCGCGTGCCTCGCTATAACGCCCGGTGCAGAGCAGCAGTCCCGGCAGAGAGATCATGCTATCCCGTCCCCAATCGGTGAACCAGGGATAGCCGGCGATGATGGTCTTGTTCTCGGGCGTCAGGTGAAGCTTGCTGGAAGCTGCCTTGTCCTGGGACGGCTGGGGGCGTGTGACGACAAACTGATCTGCCGCGACGACCAGGCGGGCGCGCACAGGATCGCGTTTGGCCAGATTGGGCGCGGAGCGATCGGCGATGTCCAGCAGTTGCCTCAGACGCCGCTGGTGACGGCGCAGCGCCTGGGCCACGTACTCTTCGTGCTGGGAAGCGCCAAGCGCCGGGGCGGGCCGCTCCTCCGCGCTGATGACCAGGGTCACGCGCTCGCCGGGCAGAACCGGCACGCGCAGGGTGCCCGGCTGATAGACATCCTCAACGCTATTCAGCCCGCGCGCCTGATCCTGCCGATGGCGCACATGCCAGTACCAGAGGCCGCGCGGGGTAAATTGCGCGGTTTTGCCCATCAGCAGGTGGTAGCGACGCGCTCCCTCGAAAGCCTGAACCCGGCAGCCGTTGCCCACGCTCTCAATTAAAAAATGCCAATCTGCTCGCCCCTGAGTAACAGCATGATGGTCGCGATAGAGGCAAAACGGAATGAGTGTGAGCAGAAGCGGCTCGTCGTGGAGTCCCTGCCCGGTGGAATCGCGCAAGACATACTGAATATAGGTCGTGTTCTCGCCATATTCCATCCAGATGCGCTTCTCCAGCCGCAGATTCTCGTCGAGTTGATAGGTGATGCAGGGAATATCGCCCTCCAGGGCAAAAGAGGCAAGAGAGGTATAGCCCTGCGGATCGAGCGTGCCATCCTCATATTCATTGACACCCAGCCGCAAGGTCTGTCCATGCGGAAGAAGGATCTCTTCATCGACCTTCGTCACCAGCACGAAGCGTTCGACCGGTGGGCGCAGCGCAGCCACAAGCAGCCCGTGATAGCTGCGCGTTGTCGCGCCCAGAACAGAGCCGGAGGCGTATCCTCCCAGCCCGTTTGTGACCAGCCATTCGCGATCAAGACCTGCCGTTACGTCGTTGCAAATATCTCTCCCCAGCGAGAGGTTCCATGCATTTCCTGGCATCCTGCATCGCGCTCCCTTCTCATGGTCGTGACTCTGTGATTGGCAGTTCTCGCGGGTCAGGCTCGTACCTGGAGAGCCTCGCGCATTCGTTCGATAGCCATGTGCAGGCGCTCCTCCGGCTCGGTGATCGAGAGGCGCATATATCCCTCTCCGGCCTGACCAAAGTTGCTGCCCGGCGTGATAAAAACGCCTGTTTGCTCGAAAAGCCAGTCGGTGAAGCCGCGCGAGGTAAAGCCATCCAGCACAGCGGACCAGACGTAGAGTCCCGCCCTGGGGCGTTGCGCGCGCAGGCCCAATTCGATACAACCATCGACCAGCAGATCGCGCCGCCGGCGATAGATCGCATTGCGTTCTTGCAGCCAGGACTCCGGCAGTTCCAGGGCCGCAATGGCCGCATACTGGATTGGACGGAACATCCCGCTGTCGATGTTGCTTTTCAAGCGCCCGACCGCATCGACCAGTTCCGCATTGCCGACCAGCATACCCACCCGGAAGCCGGCCATGTTATACGTCTTGCTCAGCGAGTGCAGCTCTACCGCAACCTCTTTCGCGCCTGGAACCTGCAAAATGCTCGGCGGGCGAAACTCGTCGAAATAGACCTCCGCATACGCCATATCGTGGACGAGTACCAGGTCGTGCCTGCGCGCGAACTCAACGGCCTTCTGAAAGAAAGCAAGGTCGGCGCAGGCCGCTGTGGGATTGTTGGGATAGTTTAACCAGAGCAGGCGCGCCCTGCTCAGCACCTCCGCCGGGATGCTCTCCAGGTCGGGCAGGTAATGGTTCTTTTCCAGCAGAGGAACCATAAAGGGCTGCGCGCCCACGTTCGTCGCGGCAGTAATATAGGCCGGATAGTACGGCTCGCTGGTCAGCGCAACGTCCCCTGCGTTCAGCAGCGCCGCGCCCAGGTAGATCAGTCCCTCTTTGGAACCGAGCAGCGGAAGCATCTCAACCTCTGGGATGAGTTCGACGCCGAAGCGGCGCCAGAACCAGGCCGCGAAGGTTTCGTGGAGCGCGCGCATGCCCCGGTACTCGGGATAGCGGTGATTGACTGGATGTTGCAGCGTCTCGCTCAGACGATCCAGCACCGGCTGAGGCGCGGGCAGGTCGGGATCGCCCATCGAGAGGCTGATAACATCGACGCCGGCGGCCCTGCGCTCGGCAATCTTCTTCTTCGCATCGGCAAAATGATAGGGCGGTAAATCATGAACCAGTTGAGATAATCGCACAATAGCTCCTTACCCTTGCAGAGTTGCGCCGGATGCCTGGCCCAAAAACAAGAAGCAGCCGAGATACGTGCCGATAAAACGGTTGGAGCGAGTTGCTCCTGATCTGGCCCTGGTATCCTGGACGCCGCGAGTACGCGTGCCTTTATTATAACACCATCGTGTATGGGCGGAGTTTTAGGAAAGCGACAATGGATTAGAGCACCAGGAAGCCGCCGACCAGAATGATGCAGCCGCCAATGATTTGCAGAGGCGTGAGCGACTCATGAAGCAGGAGCACGGCGGAGAGCGTAGAGAAAAGCGGCAGCGTCTGCATAAGCGCGGCTGACTCCCAGGCTTTGAGCAGGCCCAGGCCCGCCTGCTGTACCAGGTATCCCACGCCAAAGTTGGTCACGATGTAAAGGGCAAGCACAATAACGAGCAACCAGGAGAGCGGAACCAGCATCACATTGGTCTGGAAAGCCAGAAAAGGCGTTAAGAGAAAAGAGCCAACCAGCAGGCGCAACAGGATCACCTGCAAGGCGTCCCCGCGCTCACTGAGGCGTTTGCCGGGGATATAGGAGAAACCAATCCCTATCGCTGCGATTATGACCAGCAGATTGCCCATGCCATCTGTGACCTGGATCGGACCGTGCAGATCGCGCAGAATGACCAGCAGGCTGCCCACAAGCAGGAGCGCCATGCCGAGCACCTGCCGCCAGACCACCTTCTCCTTCAGGAAGAGCAGAGCAAAGAGAAGCGCCGCCGGTCCCTGTGACTGGAGCAAGAAACTGCCGGTAATCGCGCTGGTGCGCGCCAGGCCAATGACTATGCAAACCAGCGGCAGGGCTGTGCCAATGCTGGCGAGCAGCAGGACATCGCCCCAACTCCCGCGCGTCATACGCGGCACCAGCGGCTTGCGCCGCAGAAGCTGGCAGGCGGAGACGCAGATGCCTCCACAGAGCAGGGAGAGCCAAGAGACGAAGAAAGGGTTAAAGGACTCGCCCAGCAGCTTAGCGAAGACGGTACCCACGCCAAACATGCAGGACGCCGTAAGTATAAAGAGAGTGCCGCGCAGACGCACAGGAGCATCCTTTCGTTAATTCAACAGAGCCTCTCGCGCGGAGGAGCAGTCGATTCGCGTACTACAAAATCTAGTGGAATGATTTCCTGCGACGGGGCCAGTTCTGTCTCCAGGCCAGAGAGAAGCACCTCCATCGCCCGCCGCCCCAGTTCCAGCGCTGGCACAACCACCGTCGTGAGCGGCGGATCGAGCAGTTGAGCCACCAGGCCGTCGCAGAAGCCCACGATGGAGAGATCGTTGGGAACCTGCAAGCGCAGACTCCTGGCGGCCTTGTAGACCCCCGCCGCTATCAGGTCATCGTCACAGAAGATCGCGGTCGGTGGCTCTGTGCATTGGAACAGGCCCAGGGCGGCGTTGCAGGCTTCGGCGAAATCCAGGCCGCAGGTCGCCTGGTATTCCGCGCGCAGGGGAAGGCCGGCCTCGTTGAGGATGCGCTCGTACACTCGCTGGCGGATGCGAAAGGTCTCTACATCGATATGGGCGGCGAGATGCGCAATGCGGCGATGTCCCAGCTCGAGAAGATGCCGCATGGCTGTGGATGCGCCATCTTCGATATCCAGCAGGAGTGAAGGAAATTCCGGCGAGTATCCATCGACCACGATCGCGCTGCCGCGCAGCAACTCCAACTGCGGATTCGCCGACAGGTCTACGGCGAACAGAATAAAGCCATCGATCGAACGCGTCGCCAGCGCGTGAACGATGCGCTGCTGCCAGTCCACATCATTGCCGGTGCTGACCTGGACGACGGTATAATCGCGTAGGCGCGCAGCCTGCTCTGCGCCTTGCAAAACGGTCGCGAAGACCGGGTTGGCAACATCGGGAATAATCAGCGCCGCGACATGCGTTCGTCCCAGGCGCAGAGTGCGCGCTGGCAGGCATGGCTGATAGCCAAGCTCGCGCGCAACGCGCAGAACCGTCTCTTGCACGCGCTGCGAGACGCGTCCCGCTGCCTTTCCATTCAGAACAAGCGAAACCGTCGATTGCGAAACCCCCGCGCGCCTGGCCACGTCAAAACTCGTCGGCGGCTGCGCTCCCGTCTCCTGCTGTGTTTCCATCCGAATATTCCTGAATTACTCTCAAAGTAGTATCAAGCACAATAGAGTATATGATAGATCAAATCATACGTATGATCAAAACGTCATACGTATGACGTTCTCTATAAAGTATTTTAACCGATAAGCAGGCAAAAGGGAAGGCCCGGGGAAATCTTGACTTTGCCCAATTCATATGCTATCTTTCCAATACGTACTAAAAGGACAGTACGTATTGGAAAGATAGCATATGAACCATCGCCGGTTACAAAGGAAAGAAACACATGGGAAAGGTCCCGTCGGAACTACCAGACCAGGACGATGCGCTGCCATTGTTGCCAGATGACGTCCCCGTTATCATGCCAGAGATCCCCATTCGTCTGACCATCTCGACCGAGCAGCAATTCAAGGCGATCAGCGATATGGTTCGCTCGCGTATTCTGGGGGTTATTCAATATCAGCCGCTCACGGCCAAGCAGATAGCGCAGCGCCTGCGCGCGACCCCCGGCGCGATCGGGCATCACCTGCGTGTGCTGGAAGAGGCCGGGCTGGTCAAGGTTGTAGCCCGGCGCGTTACGCGAGGCATTGTTGCCAGCTACTACACGCGTTCGGCGCGTATTTACGACTACGACCTGCCGCCGGAGGTCAGGGGATCAGCGGCCAAGCTGGATATTGCTGAAAAGGCCCATGCTGAACTGCTGGATTCCACCGTAAGTTATGAAGACGACCCGCTGCGTTGTGACGCTTTTCCGCATGTACGTTTGTCTCCTGAACGCATTAAGGAGTATGAGCAACGTTTCACGGCGTTAATTAATGAATTGATCGAAGAAACGCCCGACCCTAACGGCGAGGTTTATGGGGTATTCTTCGGCATCTTCAAATCCCCGCCATACATGCAGGTATCCAGCAATGCCTCTGGCGTTCCTACGAGCGAGGAAGGAGAAGATTCGTGAAATCGAGCGTTGTCAGGGAGGACACCAGCACTGTGCGCCGCTCTGTCCTCTGGCGTAATCGCGACTTTATGCTGCTCTGGAGTGGCCAGGCGGTTTCCTCGCTGGGCACAGCCATCACCCAGACCGCGTACCCGCTGCTGGTCTGGGATATTTCGCACTCGGCGGCGCTGGTCGGCCTGGTGGGCGGCATTGGCACGCTGCCCTATGTACTGCTCAGCCTGGTTGTGGGAGCGTTGATCGATCGCTGGGATCGCAAGCGGGTGATGATTCTCTGCGATATCGGTCGTGCTCTGAATCTCGCGAGCGTGCTGATTGTGCTGTTTCTTGGCCATTTAACGGGCGTGCAAATCTGCTTCAACGCGCTAATCGAGGGAACTTTTTTTGTCTTTTTCAATCTGGCCGAAGTGGCCTGTCTGCCGCGAGTAGTGAGCGCAGAGCAACTGCCGCTGGCCACCTCACAGAACGAAGCGACGATGGGCACGACCGTGCTGCTCGGACCGGTGGTGGGCGGAGCGCTCTACAGCCTGCGCCAGTTTCTGCCCTTTCTGGCCGACGCCATCTCTTACACGGTTTCTGTTGCGACATTGAGCTTTATCAGAACGCCCTTTCAGAAGGAGCGTCAGGGCGAGCAGCGTAAATTATGGATTGAGATCCGCGAGGGCCTTGCCTGGCTCTGGCACCAGCCGGTGCTGCGTTTTATGGCCTTAATCACGGGCATTTTGAATTTCCAGAACGGCGGATTGGTGCCGATTCTACTGGTGCTGGTAAAACAGCAGCAGGGTTCCTCGCTACTTTATGGTACAATTTTAACGATTGGCGGCATCGGTGCGATTCTCGGTTCTCTGCTGGGAGCACCTCTCCAGAAACGCTTTCGCTTAGGTCCGATCGTGATCGTCGTTCTCTGGGTGAATGCTCTGCTTTTTCCGTTCTATGCCATCGCTCCGAATCCATTACTTTTAGGCGTGATCTCCGCCGCCATGTTTCTCTGCGGTCCGATTTATAATGTTGCGCAACTCAGCTACCGGCTGGCGCTGATCCCGGATGAGCTGCAGGGGCGTGTGAACAGCGTATATCGTCTGCTGGCCTTCGGGTTTATTCCCCTGGGCTGGTCTCTGACGGGTTTGCTTATTCAATGGTTCCAGGTAATCCCGGCGATCCTTTTTCTCTCGGTCTGTGGCCTGTTTCTGGCGATTGTGACTTCCCTCAATCCGTATGTAACCAATGCCGGACGTAAGAGAGAGGAGAGAATCTTGCATGACAGTGAAGGCAAGCAATGATCTGGAGCGGCAGACAAGACTCCTCAGCCCACGTATCGCTGCTCTTTCGCGCAGCATACGCCAGGGCGACGCGGCAGCCCTTGCCCGTTTCTGGCAGCAGGTTGGCAAGCAAGGAACTCCCTTGATAGAGCCGTTGGAGGAGAGCAGGACGTTTTCTCTGCTCACCTTTCTCTGGCAGGCCAGCCGACCGGCGCGCGAGATTCTGTTGCTCAGCAGTTTGAGTGAGGCCGAGGCCGGTGATCGTCTGATACACCTGCGGGGGAGCGATCTCTGGTATAAGAGCTATCGGGTGCGCAATGATCTGCGCGCAACCTATCATTTTCAGGTGGACGGAATGCCCCAGGCCGATCCGTTGAATCGCCAGTTCACGCACATACCCGGCGATGGGGTCAGTCCCTATGGTGAAACGAGATGCCTCTCGATAGTGCGCATGCCCGAGGCGCAGCCCTTGCCCTGGGTCACACCTGTCCCCGGTCGTCCCTTTGGCCGCGTGAATCAACATGCATTGCATAGTGCGCAGTTGGGAAATATCTATCGCGTCTGGGTGTATACGCCGCCCAATTATACGCGCGCTGCTGAACCATACCGCCTGCTTCTCCTGCTGGACGGCTGGATGTATGTGCGTGTGCTGCACACGTCGGCGATTCTCGATAACCTGCTCGATGTCGGCGCTCTGCCGCCTCTCGTCACGGTGATGCTTGGACATTCCGACCGCGAGACGCGCGGACGCGAATTCGCTTTCTATCTGCCTTTCCTCGATTTTGTCAGTCAGGAACTGCTGCCCTGGATTCGCCAGCATTACTACGTCGCCGGCGATCCCGCGCGCACGATCGTGGGGGGCGTCGGTTTGAGCGCGGTCACTGCTACTCTGCTGGGATTACGCCATCCCGATCTCTTTGGCAACGTCCTCGCGCAGTCCGGCCATTTTGCGGAGAAATTGCCGGGCGATGTCGAGCATGAACGCCTCGCCAATCTGATCGCCACAAATCCGGCGGTCCCCGTGCGCTTCCACCTGGATGTCGGCCTGCTCGAAACGCATCCCACGCCCGACGGCGGACCCAGCGTACTGGTCAGCAATCGCCACCTGCGCCACCTCCTCCAGGCCAGAGGCTATCGCGTCCACTACGAAGAGTTCAGCGGCGGCTCCGATCCCCTCTGCTGGCAGGAGACGCTGGTGGATGGCCTGCTGGCGCTGCTGAAAGGATTTGGGCCGGGCTAGCGTAGCGGCCAGATTTTCCCCATAATTTCCCAAAAGTCCTGGTTTTCGGTTAAAAGTGAGCGTAGATACATTTGCCCCATAGTAAGATAAAATCCCTTGTGTTATACTACAATAAAATTAAATCCATTGGCAATTGCCAACCTCGCCGGTAATTTTGTAGAATAGGGAAGGAAATGAGAATGGCTCTGCAACGGAAGTGGGATGACGACATGAGCGTAGAAGAATTCTTTGAACTGAGGGAAAACGATCCCGATCATCGCTATGAGTACATCGATGGCGACGTGTATATGATGACAGGCGGCACGCGCCGCCATGCAACGCTTGGCTCAAATGTGTGTGAACTTTTAGGAGCACTGTTGAGGGATAAACCTTGCATGGCCTTTAATGCGGATGCCTGTATAAGGCTTTCGGAGACGCGCTATGTTTGTCCCGATGCTGCCGTCAGTTGCGATCCGCGCGATGGCGATAGTGATGAGGCCCTGGCAGAAGAGGACACCTTTGTTCGTTATCCCTGCCTGGTGGTGGAGGTCCTCTCCCCTGGCACGCGCGCTCGCGACCGAGGTACAAAGGTCAAACTTTATCAGGAGTGTCCAACGATTCAGGATTACCTGGTAATTGATACTGAAGCGCCCAGGGTCTGGCATTATCAGCGACAGTCGAGCGATCTATGGGCAATTCACATATTGGGGCTGGAAGATAGTGTCATGCTGGCCAGCATCGACGCGAGCTTTCCGGTGGCCGAGCTCTACAGGAAAACGCGGTTTGGCATCACATCCGCTTGAGTCAGGTCTGTTGTGTGCATGTCGCGCCGGCGCTCCGCCGCTGCTGCCCTCTGCGGTCCCAGCGTGGCGGATGCGAGGGCTGACGCGACATCCTGGCGCTTCTTTATTCCATAGGTTCGGCTTCAAACCAGTTTTTGCCGACCTTCAATTCCACCTTAATCGGCACATCCAGCTTTGCCACGTTCTCCATCTGGCGTTTGACGAAGTATTTCGCCTGCCCCAGCTCTTCTATCGGCACCTCGAAAACCAGCTCGTCGTGAACTTGCAGGATCATGCGCGTCTTCAGGCCCTTCTCCGCCAGCGTGTGCTGGATGCGCAGCATGGCGATTTTAATCAAATCGGCATTGCCGCCCTGGATGGGCATGTTGATGGCCTCGCGTTCGAGCGCCAGGCGCTCATTGTGGGGGAGCATATGCATGTCGGGAAAGAAACGCTTGCGCCCGTAGAGGGTATTGACGTAGCCCTGTCGGCGCGCCTGGTTGAGCGTGCTCTCGACATAACCCTTGATGCGCGGGAAGGTTTCGTGATAACGCCTGATGAACTCCGCGGCCTCGCTATTGCTCATGCCAGTCACCTGAGAGAGACCGAACGCGGATTGGCCGTAGAGGATCGCGTAAACGACCGTCTTGGCCAGGCGGCGCTGGTCCTTTGTAACCTCCTGGGGATCGATGGAGAAGAGCGAGGCGGCGGTGATAGTATGAATGTCCTCATCGCGCGTAAAAGCCTCGACCAGGCGAGGTTCGTGGGTGATGTGGGCCAGGATGCGCAGCTCAAATTGCGAGTAATCAGCGGTGAGCAGCACATAGCTGGGATCGGCGATAAAGGCCCGCCGGATCTGGCGTCCCACCTCTGTGCGGATAGGGATGTTCTGCAAGTTGGGATTGCTCGACGAGAGTCGCCCGCTGGAGGCGATCGTCTGGTTAAACGAGGTATGCACGCGCCCCGTGACCGGATTCATCAGGGTGAGCAGTCCATCGACGTAGGTAGACTTGAGCTTGGCGAGCTGGCGATATGCGAGGAGATAGTCCACCATTGGATGCTGGCCGCGCAGGTTGTCCAGCACGTCCGCGCTCACCGAATAGCCGGTTTTGGTCTTTTTGCCGGCGGGCAGCTTAAGTTCGCTAAAGAGAATCTCGCCCAGTTGTTTCGTTGAATTAATATTAAATTCGCGCCCACCAACAGAAGCATAGATCTCTTTTTCCAGCGTACTCAACTGCTCGCTCAGCCGCTCGCCCAGTTCGCGCAGGAAGTCTCCATCCAGGGCTACGCCGTACATCTCCATCTGCAAAAGCACGGGGACCAGCGGCAGCTCGATGCGCTCGTAGAGATTGAGCAGGTTATGCTTGCGCAACTCATCCTTGAGGGGTGCGACCAGGCGCAGGGTCATATCGGCGTCGGCCCCGGCGTAGTCAGCGGCCAGGCGAATCGGCACGCGATCCATCGTAATCGCCTTGCTGCCCGTTCCGATCAGTTCAGAGATCGGCGTCATCAGGTGGCCCAGGCGCTGGAACACCTGGTCCTTCAGTCCCAGGCCACGCCTGCCGGGATCGGTCAGGTAAGCGGCGAGCATGGTATCGAAGGAGAGGCCGCGCACATTGATTTTCTGCCGGGCGAGCAGCAGCATATCGTACTTGGCGTTATGCATAATCTTGTGCAGGCTGGCGTCTTCCAGGATGGGCCGGAGGGCGTCCAGCACCTCCTCTTTCGGCAATTGCGCGCCGGCCTCCTCGCCATCCAGTGTGCGAGTGTGCCCGACGGGAATATAGTAAGCCTCGCCGGGGGCCATAGCGAAGGAGAGTCCCACCAGTTCTGCCTGCCAGGGATCGTCCGAAGTGGACTCGGTATCCATCGCGAAGGTGCCCGCGCGGCGCAGGCTGCTCACCAGCACGCGCAGGGTTTCGGACGTGTTGACGATCAGCGTGCTGGTCTTCTTCGGATCTTCGCTATCCATGAAGAGGAGCGCCGTCTCGCCCGTACCGCTCTGTCCCACCGCCGGCAGGCGCAATTTATGCACCGTCTCGCCCGTCGGTTCCGGCAACTCGAACAGGCTGAGCTGCGTTGGTCCTGCCTGCTCACCCTCCGGCCCAACCTCGATCTCCATCGCAGCGGCCTGCTCGGACGTGTGCGTCTCCTGGGCAGCCTGTTCCAACGGCATCGCGGTTTCATCCATATCGGGAGGGAGAGGCGGCTCCATCACTTGCACCACGCCCAGGGGAGGCGCGGTCAGGAGATCCTCATCCTGCTCCTCGATCTTCTCAGCGGGCGCGCGCGATCTCTTCTCCTCGCCGGACTCGCGCGCAGCGCTGACGCCTGGAATTTTATCGATGAGTGTGCGAAACTCCAACTCGCGGAAGAGCGCGACAATGCGTTCCTGGTTCACCTGACCCACGCGGCAGGCTGCAAGGTCGAGTTGGACCGGCACATCGCAGACGATGGTTGCCAGGAACTTGCTGCGACGCGCCTCCTCCTCTTTGCCGCGCAGCAGGCGCTGCTCTTTGGGGGGCAGATCGTCGAGATGCGCGAAAATCGCCTCGATATCGCCGCCATACTCTGCGAGGAGCCTCTTCGCCGTCTTTTCCCCCACGCCTTTGACGCCGGGGATATTATCGGAGGCATCGCCAACCAGCGCCTTGTAGTCCGGCACATGCTCGGGCGGGACGCCGAAACGCTGCTGCACTTCGTCGCGCGTGTATTCAGTGACCTCGGTGATGCCCTTCTTCGCGGCCATCACCTTCACATGGTCCGTCACCAGTTGCAGCGTATCCATATCGCCGGTCAGAATGATCGTCTCCACGCCCATCTGCGTGGCCTGACGGGAGAGCGTGCCCAGCACATCGTCGGCCTCGAAACCATCTTTTTCATAGATGGGGATGCCAAACGCCTCGACGACCTCCCGAATGCGCCCGAACTGCGGACGCATATTCTCCGGCAGCGTGGGCCGGTGCGCCTTGTAGGGCGCGAACTGCTGATGGCGGAAGGTCGGTGTCGGCGGGTCGAAAGCTACTGCGATATAGTCGGGATGGATCTCATTGAGCGCTTTAATCAAGAGCGAGGTAAAGCCAAAAATGGCATTCACCACCTCGCCCTTGCGGGTGGCAAGTGCCTCTGGCACGGCATGATAGGCGCGGTGAATCATGGCGTGGCCATCAATAAGTATCAGTTTCTGGCGTTCGCCGGGTACATGTTGTGTCATACTTTCATCCATTCCTCAACTTCATACGAAAACCGGTTGCTTTCTTCGTCTGGTGAGCGGCGAAGCGTGGTTCCACCCCATACATAGCAGGTACGAATCACAAAGATGGCATGAGCAATCCCTTTTCGTCTGACCATACATTTCTGGTGTACTGAGTCTACAGGTGTGGAAGCAATGCATCCCAGGCGAAATTTCGGATACTGCCTTTTTGGCGCTAACCAGTTCTACGCCCTGTCAATTCACTTTATTCTAGTACATTTGTGCCGAACTGTATAGTATAGTTAGCTGGCGAACAGAGTTTTATTCATTGCACGCCAGGATATGCTAGAGAGTGTCGGATGAAAAGCGCCCAGGCATATTCTGACCTGAGGCTTCGGTCGTTGCAGGCTTGTAAAAGCTGTTGTCACTTGAATCTGGAGGAGATGTTCTAATGGCTGAGGATATGGATGAACTGTTGACAGTTCGAGAAGTTGCTCGACGGTTGCGCGTCGATGATACTACCGTGCGCCGCTGGATTAAAAGCGGCGCGCTTGAGGCGATTACGCTTCCTCACCGCGCCAAACGGCAAGCATATCGTGTGAAGAAGAGTACGATGGACAAATTGTTGCAGAATCCACCAAAAGCGGAGTAGAACGCTTGACGAAAGAACGCGCGGGCCAATCCATAAAGCCCGCGCGTTCTTTCGTCATTTTTCCCAGCAGATCTTTGCCGTTCTGCCGATCTGGAGGCAGGAATTTTTCGATCCTCCCCATCTATGAGTTCTGTTATTTATATTTATGTTTGTCTATAGATCAGAGAGGTACACTAACAATAAATATGTGCGGTCAGTCGGCAAACCGGTCGAGCAATTTGAAACTCTTCAGGATTTCTGGCTGCCTCCGGCAGCGTGTTGGTGTGGTTGGAAAAAGTCACGTGCATTTGAGGGGAAAAACAATGAAAATAGCTATGCTTGGTGGTGCAGGTTTTGTTGGTTCTCACCTGACGCGGGCCTATTTAAATGCCGGCCATGATGTTTTTGTAATTGATAGCCTGGTTCATGGAGCGCGTGAGGCCGTTGACCCGCGTGCTCGTTTCTATCACCTGGATATTCGCGATGGAAAGTTACAGGCAGTGTTGCAGGCTGAACGTCCTGATATTGTGAGTCATCACGCGGTTCAGCGCGAGCACACTCTGCCCTGTGAAGGATCGTTAGTGGATGCTGATGTGCATATTCGTGGCCTTTTGAACGTGTTGGATGGATGTGTCAACGCGCAGGTTGCGAAATTGATTTTTGCCTCCGGGGGGAACTCGCTCTACAGGCCCTCTCCGTTGCAGAGAGCCGAGGCCGGCATCCCGGTGAGTGAGGATACCGGGGTTCATCCTCAGCGTCCCCAGGACATCAGCAAGATTGCCGGGGAATGGTATGTGCGCTATTACACGCGGCAGTATCGCCTGCCCCATCTTATTTTGCGCTATGCCGACATCTATGGCGAGGTCGATGGGGTCCGCGCCTGGCATCCGCTCACCTCATTTCTCATGCAGCTTACGCGCGGGCGTCGTCCGACAATTCGCGGAACCGACCGCGACGTGCGTGACCACATCTTCATCGATGACGTTGTGCGAGCCAACCTCTATGCGCTGGAGCGGGGCTGCAACGAGACGCTGCACATCAGTTCCGGCCAGGGCTACACCCTGAAGCAATTCTACCACGCAGCCACGCGCGTCTTGCAGAGCGACCTCCAGCCGGTGTATGCCTCTCCATCGCAGACCGAGCCTGGCGCGATTATCCTGGACAACCGCCGCGCCGCGCAGGTACTAAAGTGGCGGCCCGAGATTGATTTTCTCACCGGGATCAACCTGGCGGTCGAGCGCCTCTGCGGCAAGCCCATCGAGGTCCATACCGAGCCGTTGACCCTGGAGCGCCTGGACCTACGGGAGCAGGCGGCATCCCAGGAGCAAACCTCTCGTTCAGCCGCGCTGGTGTGAGGTAACAAGAGAGCCGGGCTAGCAAACCAGCCCGGCTCTCTTTTACTAATGAATCACTGTTGCAGCCCGCTGACCACGCGGGCATATTTCTCCGCCAGGGCCTGCGCCTGCTCGCTGGAAACCGACTCGGCCACCACGTGGAAGAGGGGACGGTCGGCGTCGGGCAGAACCAGCACCCACTCTTTGCCCAGATCGATCTTAATCCCATCAATAGGTTTCGCTCTGCGCTCGCGATACTGCTCGCTCAGAATGCGCATCACCTTGCCCTTATGTTCCCAGGGACAATTGACGGTCGTGCGGCTCATATAGTAGGCCGGCAGGTCGTCCACCACGTCCGAGAGATTCATCTGGAAAGTCGCCAGCAGTTCCAGCAGCTTCACCGTCGCCAGCATCCCATCGAAGGCCGGCTGAAGCTCCGGGAAGACATAGCTGCCCGCGCCATCGCCGACCAGCACCACGCCTTCGCGGCCAGCCGCGCTCATCATCGCGTGCGAGAGCACTTTGGTGTGGAGAATCTGCCCATCGTAGTGCCTGGCGATATGCTGGAGCGCGCTGGGAGCCGTGACAGGCGCTGCGACCACGCCATTGCGATGTTTGCGCAGCATCAGGCTGGTCATTGTAGCCAGCATCTTCATGCCGTCCAGAATGCGCCCCTGATTATCCACCACCCAGATGCGCTCCCCGCCTGGATCAATGCGAATGCCCATATCGTTATTGAGCGTCCCCGTGATCGTCGCCAGGCGCTGCAGATCCTTCTCCACCTCCTCCATTGTCCGCGAAACCTGCTCGGTTTCGGGATTCCCATTGAGCACAATGACCTCGCAGCCCAGGCGATTGAGAATGCTCTGCAGAAGGTGTGAGGTGCTGCCATTGGCATAATCCACGACCATCTGGTACTTGCGCTGTTTAATCAGCGAGACATCCACAACCTTGAAGAGGCCGTCCAGGTACGGATTAATCACATCTTTATTCTCCAGCACCTCGATCGAACCCAGGTCATCCAGGTAGACGCGCCGGAAATCCTCGCGAAAATAGAGATTCTCCACCTTGCGCTCGGTCGTCTTGTTGATGTCCAGGCCGTACTGATCGAAGAAGCGGATATCCACAATGCGCTGATCGTGGGGCGAGAGGCGCACATGCACGCCGCCGACCGCATCGGTATTGCGTACAAAATAGCGGGCCACCGGAATAGGCACCTGGTTGATATCGTGGACATTGATGCCCGCCGAGGGCAATCCCGCAATCACCGCGCGCTTGATCATACGCGAAGTGCGATGGGAAGAATCGCGATTGAGGCAAACGGTCGCCCCTTTAGGCAGGATCGCCCCATAGGCCGCGCCCAGCTTCGCCGCGAAATCGGGAGTCAGGTCCACGTTCACCAGGCCGCTCACGCCGAAGCGGCTAAAGAGACCGCGCCTGCCCTGTGAGCCCCAGATAATGCTCGTATTGATGACCGCGCCCGCCTCGATCTCCTTATCGGGCCAGATCTTCACATTGGGCTGGACGATCGCGCCCTCCTGGACGATCGAGTTATCGCCGATCACCGACCCCTCAAACATCACCGCCTTGCTCTTAATGCTGGTAGCCGAGCCGACGATCGCCCCGCGCAATTCCGCGCGCTCGCCGATATACGAATTATTCCAGACGATGCTGCGATCGACCTGCGCGCGTTCATCGACGATGGTATAGTGCCCGATGATGCTCGGTCCGTGAATGATCGCACCATTCTTCACCTTGCAATCCTGAGCCAGGTAGATGGGACCGTAGAGCTGCGTATCCTCATCAATCTCTACGCCCTCCTCGCACCAGATATTGCCGCCGATATTCTTTGCAGGAATCTCCACGTCCACGCGCCCGTTAAGCGCATCGGCGTTCGCGCGCATATACTCGCTCAGATTACCCACATCGCACCAGTAGCCGCTGGCGACGTAGCCATAGATCGGATCGCCTTTTTTCAGCATAAACGGAAAGAGTTCCTGGCTGAAATCGAAGGGCTTATCCCTTTCAAAATACGAAAAAATCTGGGGGTCCAGGACGTAAATACCCGTGTTGATCGTATCGCTAAAAACCTCGCCCCAGCTTGGTTTCTCCAAAAACTGCGTGATGTGACCATCCTCGTTGGTGATGATCACTCCATATTCCAGGGGATTATGGACGTGGGCCAGGGTCAGCGTCGCCAGCGACTTTTTGGCGTTGTGATACTCGATAATCTCGCTCAGGTTATAATCGGTGAGCGCGTCCCCGCTGATCACAAGAAAGGGTTCGGTGAGCGCATCCTCAGCGTTCTTCACGCTGCCCGCGGTGCCCAGGGGCACATCCTCGCGTGAATACGTAATGCGCATGCCGAATTGTGAGCCGTTGCCAAAGTAGTCCTCAATGTTACTGGCTAAATATTGTACGGTTACAACGACTTCGGTGATACCGTGGCGCTTGAGCAAATTTAGTATGTGTTCCATGACTGGCTTACCAGCGATGGGGACCATGGGTTTTGGACGCCTGATCGTAAGGGGCCGAAGCCTTGATCCCTCCCCGCCGGCCATGACAACCGCTTTCATATAAGGCCTGCCTTCTTAAAAAACTGCTAGAAACTCCCTGGGCTAAAGTGCGCGGAAAATGAGAGACGGCGTAGCATTGCCACGCCGTCCCAATTGTACTACATTGGCCGCGTGCGCCGCAAGCTGATGCATCGCAACGCACACATCCCTCGTTTGTTCGCGAAGCCCTGCCTCTTTCCCGGCGTCCTCACCACTCCGCCAGTTCAATCCCAGTCACTGATCCGGCCCTGTTCCACCAACCAGCGAATGAACCGGTGATAGTTCGTGATCTGCGTGGCCTGGCGTTCCTCGTAGTCCTCGCGCAAGGCGATTAACTTGCTAGCCTCTTCCACAGTAAAACCCTCATCCAGGAGGGCGTCGATCAGCAGGTCCATAAATTGCTGCTGCATAAGCATTGTCCTCCTTCCTTCACTTCACCTGGTCAGGCAAACCTGCAACATATAGCAATGAGAAAGGATGCGTGTGTTATTCCGCTTCCGAGCAACACAAGCATACTTCTCAGCACTGAGAAAAATTCTCGTTATAATATAAAAGGCAATGGATACGTTGACTGAATTTATCGGAGTTTGGGGTAACTGCACCCGCTTCCCAACCCAGGCATCCGCTGGTTGTTACCCACTACATAAAGTATAGCGTGCTTTGGCAAAATTGTGTAGGTTTTTTTGCCTATTGCTAGATCGCGTTCTATGTACACTATCTGATAGAGAGAAGGATGGAGCCTCTAGAGCCTGGCAAGATAGCCAGGTTTGCAGAGCAAAATAGTTTTCACGCCCCCACTTTCCACAACTATTTTGCTCAAAACAACAAAAATTCCACAAAATACTTCATAGTACCTTGCGGAATGGCCCCTGAAACCTATAAAAGTCTATACGCCCCTTGAACTTCTTCTGCTCCTCTTTGCGTCATCTGAACGTCGCGATTTCACCGTAGTAAGCGTGCCAAAGTTCCGTTTTGAGGCCATCGCTTCAAAGCAGAGTTTTGGTGCGGTAATGGGCGAGAGAGATTGCTGAGCGAACGGCGGAGCTACTTCTCTCCCCCCCAGGATTCGTTGCGGATGTAGTGTTCGATCTCGCTCTCGTTGTCGTAGTAGTAGCTCAAGGCGTCGTACACCTGGGCGAGCGAGAGACGATGAATGCTTGCAATCTCCTCAGGATCTCTGCCAGACTGAAACTGCAAGATAATATGTCGCACGCCGGTGCGCGTGTTCTCAATAATCGGCTCTCCGCCATAGATCGTTGCGTCCCGGACAATATATGGGTGTGCAGTGCGTTCGATAGACATAGCTGGCCGCCTTTCCCAAATGCTGAATAGCATGGCCTCTGGCTTTCCTGCCGTAACGGTGCGTATTTTACCACAGGCTTTCAAGGTGTTTCAACATTCCAGTTTCCCTCTCGGGCTCTTTACCCATGCAGACTCATCCTCTGGCGAGAAAGCGCGGCTACAGCCCTGATAAAATGTTCAGCTTATTCACGCATTTTTCACATTTATGACTATGGCGTAAATCGGCTCGCCATGCCGGCTTAAGGTATATTACTGTTTGCTTGCTGTCAGCGAATTTTCAGAAAAAACTTGACATCTCTTGTGCTGGCAAGGTACAATATGCGCAATGAAAGGAGGTGGTGTGTAAATGGACCAACAACG